>Ga0209395_1005663_pt1 | contig 13963 bp, 9 predicted proteins | sample GOMGulsemesocosm_3_FD_184635 | JGI IMG/M metagenome (GOLD analysis project Ga0209395, IMG submission 184635) | Methane-oxidizing microbial communities from mesocosms in the Gulf of Mexico - GOM9D Gulf of Mexico (SPAdes) (version 2) | ecosystem: Environmental > Aquatic > Marine > Cold seeps... | reverse complement strand
AAATATCTTTTCTTTAATGGCCCTGCTAGCACAGGAAAAGGAGATGTATTCTGGATGGATGCGCAAATTATTGAGACACTTAGGCCCAAATGATGAATCATATAACAAGCTACTTCAGCGGAGCAAAACTCGTTACGCTGCCATTGCCCGCTGAGTAGAGCATTATGTAGAATCATCGAAGATAGAGGATGAATAAATACTTTCCTTAAATTTTCATTGAGCAGAAGTTTTACCGATAAGGAAACAACCATGAAGATAAATTTTAAAATCAAAAGTTTAATCACTTTTGCACTATTAACTAGTTATAGTAGCTTTGCCGATCAAAGCGATAAGAATGCTCCTGTGATTAAACTATTCAGCGCCAAAGACTCATCTTATGCCCTCGAAAAAACTATTCCAGAGCTTAAAAAATCCTTCATAGATTCAACACCCGAAAATAAAAATGATGGAATTCCAGTTGGAGAGTTAGGTGTTGATGGGGGAGACAGAGATTTGATTTTTGATTTGGCTCAGGAAATCGCCAATAATAAACATGACATTTACGACAGCTTGCTCATCACTCACCAAGGTAAACTCATTTTTGAATCTTATTACTCACGCGGTCGTATCGACCTTCCTCATTTCCAAATGTCAGCGACTAAGTCTTACACAGCATTGGCCATTGGTCGAGCGATACAGCTGGGCTACTTAACAATTGCCGATTTAGATAGACCCATCGTCAGCTTTCTAAAAAAGCTAAATCCGGAAAAGTTTGTCAAGGGAGCGGAAAATATAACCCTCCACGAAGCGATGAGTATGCGCTCTGGTCTTAATCTTAACTGGAATAAAATTAATGAGCTGATAAAATTCCCTGAGAAATTAAAGGGTCAGGCTCTTGTTCAGGCTTACCTCGAAAATAGTGCGCCAGTTTCAGAAAAACCGAAAGCTTTCAGATATCAAAACATCGATGCGGATTTGGTGATGCAAGTTCTTGATGCTGTCGTACCAGGCGATGCGAAAAGTTTTATTAAGAATGAACTTCTCGACAAAATGGGCATATCGATTTACCGCTGGGATAATGACATCAGTGATCTGCCAGCCGGAGCCTATGGTACCAGTGTGACTTCACGCGATATGATCAAATGGGGTACTTTAGTCATGAATAAAGGTAAGTGGCAAGGCAGGCGACTACTGCCAGCAGCCTTTATTGCTAAAGCGACGAGTGGGATTATTAACACCGATATCCACAATACCTCCTATGGCTATTTTTGGTGGCATACTGATATGAAAGTTGGAGATAAAAATTACCTTTCTAAATCTGCTCGAGGTGGTGGCGGGCAATATATCATGGTATTCGAACAACTTGAATTACTGGTGGTGGTCACCTCACATAATATACTCGGTTCAGATGATAATACTATCATGCTAATTCAGAACCGGTTGTTACCAGCGTTTGTAAAATAAAAAGGGTTCGGCTGAACTTAACTCAGACACGCAGAGAAGGTTATGATTGCCAACTACGTCCGTGATCAATACGGTATCTGCGTGGAGATATTCTCTGGGAAGGATTTCCTTTCGGGACGAACCTTCACAGGCGGCAATGAGCTTAAACCAGCCCCACAAACAAGCAGTAAATTTTAGTTAAACTTACCCTGAACATGATCATGGTTTCACAAAAGCTAAGGTCAGCTTATGGCTAGCTGAAGAAGTCTCTAATGATCACTAGCTTAATGTTAACAAAGATACGAGAGCTGACCTTGCAAGTTTTTAACCTATGGACTTCTCAATGCGCATAGAGTTGATGTGATAAACTAAAAATTTAATGTCTTCTTCGAAATGAATGGTCGTCTGAAAATAATAATGATTGGCGGCAATCATAACTTACTGTGGAGACTCTTTCTCGTGTTAGTTGGGTTTAATCCAACAAGAAAAGATACCCATTGACAGAGAAATCTATTCGTAGCACATTTAATTAAACCAAATTGATGAACAATTTGTATCCTGATTATGAAATTAAAGTCCAGATGCAATGGTCTAGTAAGAGTGACCATAAATATAAGTTTTAATTCCCTCCCTAATTTACCTTAAGTTAAATTAACGATTGTAAATAGTTATCTTATAAGCAAGTAACTTGTATCCGTCTACCTGAGAATGAAAGACTCGATTAAAATGTAAATTCTTAAAAGATAACCTTAATACTTAAACCACTAATTACCAATAACGAGTATAAAAATGATAAAAAAATTGTTAACTACTGCTATGTTTATTTTGTTAGTTGCATTTGCTCACCCAATCTATGCTAAAGACCATTCCTCAGAAATACACTATCAAAATGTAAAAATATCACCAGATGGTAAATATTTAGCTATATCTCTAACCTTAGATGGACTGTATTCTTTGGTTTTTCGTGACATAGAAACAAATAAGATACTTGGTTTAACTAAGCTCCCAGAACAATTAGTGCTTGGTGATTACCAATGGGTGAACAATGAACGTGTGGTATTTAAAATAAATAATAAGGTTGCATGGAGTGATAAACCTCAATTTTATGGTGAGTTATTTGCGGTAAACTTTGATGATTCTAAAGTCGAAGTAATTTATGGTTATAGTAATGGTGAAAAGCAAATAGGCAGTCGCGCTAAAAAAAAGAAATCTATTTTTGGCTGGGGTGACATTATCGACATCTTGCCTAATGACAAAAGTCATATATTGATCAGTTCGACACCAATGAGTTCGACCAAAGATAATCTAGCGACCGTATATAAACTTAACGTATACACAGGATTAATAAAAAACAGACTGGCTAAGTCACCCCTCTCGTTTTCGACATTCATTACTAATTCTTCTGGAGACTTAGCTGGCGTGGTGGGTAAAACGATTAACAATCAGCAAAAACTATTGTTAAGAAAAAATGATCGATGGGAAAACTTAAATGAAGCAATGATAGGGAAAGATTTTAGAGTTATCCTACCTCGTTATTCGGATGAATATTTATATTTTATTGATGATACTAGAGAGCATCGTGGTCTATATCGTTTAAACATAGCTGAACATTTGTATGAGTCTGTTGATTTTGACATGAATGTAAGTAACTTTGAGAAATACAGCATTCAGCAATCACCTAAAACATTACAATTAGGTATGCAACTAACCGAGTTTTTATTATTAAATAAAAAAATAGAGGATGCAAAAACTTACGAACGAGTTATTAGCACATTTCCAAATAAAAAAGTAACCATTAACAGTAAAACCAGTGAAAGCGACTTATTTATTGTTACCGTATTTAAGAATGATTCTTCAGGCGAGTTATATTTATTTAACAAAGAAAAAAATCAGATGAAATATCTGAATAAGTTCGAAAAAGATCCAATTGAAGTTGAATTCTTACATATAGATAACAATAAGCAGGTGAGCTTTAACGATAACACTATTCGTTTATATCCGGGTGGATTTAAAGGTTAATGGGAGTAATAATTTCTAATTATTATAACTTTCTATGAATGAATATATTTCCTTAAATCTCGGTTGTACTATGTAGTTACAACAAAAAAAAGAAAGGGGGCAAGGTGGTTAATGTCTTAGCTGCCTTGGATCTTTTGTTAGCGGCTAATTTGTCTTAGCAGATAGTAATAAATGATCTATGATAAATACTAAGAATTTATCAGTGTGCAGTAAGTGACAAGTGATAAAAATCAAACGTCCGCAATTGGCTAGTTGAAGAAGTCTCGAATGATCACTAGCTTAATGTTAACAAAGATACGATAGCGGACATAGGCCTTTGTTTATTTAGCTGTAACTATTTAGAAGCTCATTCTTTATTCAATCGAACACACTTCAACTCCAAAGCTTATTCACAAAAGGTATTGATTTCTTCTATATCATCAACTTTACTCTCTAAAACTAATGTGACTAACCTACTTTTATACTTAAAACCTTATTGTCAACCAACAGCTTCTTAGATGTACATAATACTTTTAATAAATTGAGACCGTCAGGTTTCAGCAAATGAAAATTAGTTGTTTTTGGTAATAACTTCAAAGTGATTACCTTCAGGATCCTCGATAAGCAGTAGTCTTGCCTTTAAGTTTTTATCGTTAAAAATACGTTTGGCATTAATATTCTGGCTAATCAAGCAGCTCTTTAAATTATCTAAATCGGTTTTTACAAAAAAGCCAAACTTCATTACTCCTAGGCCTTTTTCTTGTTGATTAGTATCCAAAGAGCTTTTATTGAAGACCTCAACTATAAAGTCACCTCGCTTCATTAAGGAGCCTTTGGTTTTTCCATCAGGAAAGGTAAACTCCTTCACCGTGTCCAATTGGAATACTTTTTTATACCACAGCTGCAAATCACTATTGAACGATGTTTCAAGCGCGATAAAACTCGGTGAAAATACTACCCCCTCAAAACAAGAGTTTTTTTTCTTCTGTTCAGCGTGTGTCGGCATAACGACAAAGCAGCTTACTGCAATTAACCCTATTGCTATTTGTTTCAACATTCTCATTTATTACTCTCTATTTACTGATGTGTTTATTAACATTGTGGTATTGCCAAAGTACGTTAAGAATTTTCCACTGGCCCTTTTCTGTTTTAATGAGATGCATATAATCAATCCAATCATCAGCTGTTAATTTAACTGACGCGACACGTTGATCAATATCGAAAACCTCAATATCTATTCGTGGTGACTTTGGAAACTGAGTACCGTTTTCATTATAATTTTTAGCTACCTTCAGCATTGTCTGACGACTTGTTTCCATTATAAATTCACTGCCTTGGCTATTTTTCCAAAATGTTCGTTTCGCTAGTTTTTCATGCAAAGCTTTATCCATTGGGGCTTCATTTGTTTCATGCTGGGCAATAATATAATTTTTGACCGCTTGAGTAATAAGCACCACATCAGTTTCTTCTTTTCCATATACTTGCGAATTACAGCAAATTACCAGTAAAAAGCTAATGATATATTTCATTTTATTTTATTTCCTCTACCTAAACAGAATTAATCGCATAAGCTTGCGTATTTTTGACAATTGAATACTTGATTGTTATCGGTTGCCTCAATAAGAGTTTTATAATCAAGCAAGTTAATTCCGTGAACACTGGCGAATGTTTTTATTTTAATAGGTAAGTTATCAATAGCATTACGGAAATTAACTAGATCAGTAAAGCCAATAATTTTCTCACCCAGATAACTTGCTCGATAATGGTCAGCTACAAACAGCAGTTGTTCTGATGGAACATAAAAAACAAGGTTATGGGATGAATGTGCAGTAGCAATATCAAATACCTGTATTTTTCCATTGGCAAAGTTTGCAGACTGTTCAATTAACGTGAAACGCGATAAAGGCAAAGTGCTTTTAATACTCTCTTGTAAAACGGGTAAATGCTCTTTCACTGTGATTATATTTGTATCTGATTCTGCAAGTTCATTTATGCCACTAATATGATCACTATGATGATGAGTAACCACTAGTGACTTTAGTGTTAATTTTTTACTCAAATATTCTTCTAAAGCATTAAACCTCGCCATCACTCCCGCGTATGATTCCGCACCATAAACATTATCGCCATCAAGATAAAATATAGAATGCACAGCTCCTTTCCCTACCAAATAAGTATTTTTTGCAATACTTCGTACTATCATGTCTTTTGGATATAAATGCGGACTATGCTGATAGTGCATCTTTGTTTGTGCGAAATCCTCTGGTAACTCTTGGTTAACTAAAATTTTTCTCTTTAAGGTAACTAAAGCTAATGCTTTACCATAAAAAACTTCAGTTTCATTAGCGTAAGTTAGACCAGATGATTGTTGGTGTTGAAAAAAATCACTGCGAATCTGACCAAAGGTTCTATGCTGGCGAAAACTGTGTTTAATAAGCCATGTTCGCTTATCAACATATAGCTGTATATTGGAATCATTAGCTAACTTGAGCTCTAAATGTTCGAAATAAACATTGGCAAATTTGGCATTTTTATGATGAATTATATTAGCTTTATTTTCAACTAACAGCCGAGCTAAACCAATATCATTTAACAGCATAGTATAACCAGTAACTTGAAACCTATTAGCAGCTAGCGGCTCCGCGTAGCTATTGCTGACTAGATTGATATTATATGATAAGCCATTTTTATATATTTTGCGGAAATAGAAATCTATTTCTCGCTGAGCAATTTTTTGCCTGACCTCCGCAGAATTTCCAGCAAAATCTAGAGTACTCGTCTGTGTTACCCTTCTTAAGTTCAATGTCTCTGGCGTTTCACTTTGCCCTATCATTGCACTTTTATAGGTCTCCTCAATGGTCAGGTTTTTAACATTAACTAATTTGTCTCCCCCGTAAGCCTGAATAACTTTATTTATCACGAATGACCTGTTGTCATCAGCATAAGTAAAAACTGACACAGTAAATAAACTTATTACAAAGACAATTTTTTGATACGTATTCACTCAACATTCTCCCAAGCAAAACCTATAATTTGCATAATTACACTTTTCACATTGCATATAAAAAAGAGCATTTAAGCACTATTTACACTATTTTTTTCTGAAGAATTTCTGAAAAATACTTTCTGAGTCTGAATATTGTTGACTTCCCTTATAATTAGCGTATTTTCGTTTTAATTTTTTGAAAAGCCAGTTTCCTATTTGTGTCAAATAAAAAATATTACTTTTCAGGTTGGGAGTTTGATTGTAATCAGGATACTATCAAACACGATTCACAACCTAATGTTCAAAAGTTGGAACCTCAACTTGCTGCACTGTTACGCCTACTCATTGAGAATAGAAAACAGGTATTATCAAAAGCACAACTAAATGAGGCTCTATGGCCAAACACCGTCGTTGAAGAAAACAGTGTTTACCAAATTTTGACAAAATTAAGAAAAAAGCTGGCAGATCCACCAAAGCAATCGAATATCATTAGAACCTTTCCTAAAAAAGGCTATCAATTTATTGCTGAACTTGAAGAAGAAAATACGAGAAAACAAAGCATTGTAAAAGAGCTATCAACTAAGCGTCACTTTAAACTTTCAACTTGGCTAATTGTGCTATTAGCAACATTTAGTGCTATTGCATACTATTCAACAAAACAGCCTTCCACAAATGAAACGACCTATATAAGCAAAGAATTAACGACAGATCTTGGGCTTGAAAGTTGGCCAACACCTCATCCGGAAAATGGAAGCTATTTATATATTAAAGACGAGCATCAACTTAAGCTTACAAACGATAATCAAAATACTAAGATAATATTTACTAGCAAAAATCGGTTGTTTTATCCTGCATGGTCCGACAGCGGCAATCAAATAGCTTTTTGGCAATTTGATGGTGATTACTGCCAATTGTCTGTACTGAATGTGATCACAGAAGAGCTGACATTATCATCGAAAAAAAGCTGTGATTATCTTGAACGTATTATTTGGCTAAATACCAATCAAGTTGTTGCATTATTTAGACAAAATGGCATATCAGCACCTTATCAATACAATATTGATACCGATAAATTTATTCAAATACCTTTACTATTAAATAAAGATGAATATCTTAAAACAGCAGTAAAAGCATGGCAAGATGAACTTTATTATGTGGTCATTGATGGCAACTACAACAGTCGATTAATTGATAGTAATGGCAATACAAATCTGAAATGGCAACACCCCGTTAAATTTGCTGCTTTTGACAAAAAAAGCCAACGTTTAATTATCAATGACAAGTCAAAACATACAGGATTAAAAAGCGTTGGCGTTGATGGTAACATTCAGCCAATTATAAAAACCGCACAAGGAATATTTTCATCTATTGCAACTTCAACTGACGGAGATATTTACGCAACAGCTGAGAACTGGCAAGTTAATATTAAAGATAAAAACGATTTACCTATATTTTCCAGCACCACATTAGACTACCTACCCGTAAGCAATATTCTTGGCGAAACCGCTTTCATGTCAAGGCGTGATGGCTTTTGCCAGATTTACCTTTACCAAAACGAAAAAGTGCAACAATTATCTCATTTTGATAATTATGATACGGTCAAGTTCGTGCAATGGAGCCCTGATCTACAGTTAATTTTAACCAACCGAGATAACAGCGCGTACATCTATAATCGCCAAGGATTAGTGCAAACGTTTCCACTATCCACAAACATACTACCAACAAGTTTTGGCTGGCTATCGAATAAAAAAGTCTATAGTTTTGATGGTAAATTTTTACGGTATTATCATTTTACTGGTGAAAGGTCCGCGGAATTTATACTCAATGCAAACTTTGTCCATTATCAGTACAATTCACAAACTTGGTGGCTATTTAAAGAAGACAACCTGTACTCAGTAAATGGAGAGTTACTCAATGAACAAGGCATGGATAAGCGCATTTCACTTAATCTAAAACAACGAAAAAACATCAGTGATGTCCGTATTATTAATAAACATATTTATTGGAAATCACGTCATAAAAACAGAGATTATATTTGGCAATACTCAACACTAAAAGCCAGCATAGTACTCATGAAAACAGGCAAGTTTATCTGGAGTTACGATATCAACGCAAAAGACGAAATGACAACGGCAATTAAAGAAAATATCGAAGGAAACATTTATCTCTTTTCTAAAGAGTAATTACGTTTTGTGCTTACCACTATATGTTAACTTAAAGGGTAAGTCGTTTATATTTTCCTTAAGACTCTCCTTTAAAAAAGCATATTCACTAATCCACAACAGTCGACTATAAGCTTGCACCAGCCTAAAAAACGACCAAGATTTTCGATAACATTACCCTAAATATGCACTTATGGTTTTACAAAAGCTAATGTCGGCTATTGGCTAGCTGAAGAAGTCTCTAATGATCACTAGCTAATGTTAACAAAGATACGGACGTTAGCATCAATAGATATTTAAGCTGTTTAGAGTGTTCATCCTAAAATAAAAATTATCAGCCCCTAAATAGGGCATTATGTGTCTTTGAATATTCCGCATTTAAACCTTTTACCAACTCAGGGCATCTAAGCAATAGGTTTAATTATGAGAATGTATAAATAATGTTTAAGAATTTGTATCCAAATACACTGTATTCGCCACCCAGCTCACGTTTTAACTATGTTGATTCAGCTAAGGGGTTGTGTGTGATATTAGTTGTAATACTGCACACCCTTACCGTGGAAGATATATTTAACAACCTGTTATTCATACTAAGAATGCCATTGTTCTTTTTTTGTTCTGGTCTATTTTGTGCTGGAGCGATGAAATTAAATTGGTTCCATTTCTCTACTCTTAAAGTAGCCCCTATATTATGGGTGTATGTATTATGGTCAATGATAGTTTACTTCACAAGCTTCACAGCTTGGGCGCTCATCCAGGGGGAGGAGGTTGATTTGATAAGGCCTTTGACTATTTTATGGCAGCCTGCGCAAACATTGTGGTTTTTGTATGCGCTCGGTATTATTTATATTTTGACAAAGCTTTTGATAAAAGTACCTGTTGTTGTCGGTATATTGCTATCTGTTGCAGCTTACTCATTCAGTATGCATCAAGCAGATTTAATGAGTGCTTCATTCCCATATAAACTTGCACGATTTCTCCCTTTCTTTTATTTAGGTTATTTACTCAGAGAAGTGATGCCAGTGTATGTTAGTTCTTTTCGTAAATATTGGCCTGCGTGTATGGTTGCATTTTTTGGATTGACATATGTTGCCTTCGAATCTACTTACCTAAATGTAGGCCCTTTAGGGCTCATACTTGGGCTTCTTGGAATACTTTCAGTTTTGTGTTTGTTTAGTGAATTTGAAAAATTTCGGTGGGTACGTTTTCTTGCATGGGTTGGTAAACGCTCTATTTTTGTTTTTGTAATACATCGTATACCGCTTTTTTACGCAAATGAATGGTTGAAAAATAGTGGCTATGTTGGTGACACGACCATTGAATTGTTTATCGTCGTTGGCGTTATCGGTGTTTCATTACTAGCAGGTGAGATTTTATCCCGCAAAGTTAGTAAATCTTTTTTTCTGGCACCATGGGTTGAACAGAGGAAAATTTTAAATAATGCTTAAGGAAGTGATTACCTAATTGCTATCTTGCTTCAGTTGTGTAATGTTTTTTTCTTTTGTATCAATATGGTTAAACGCTTAGTATCAATTTTGAAGTTCGACTGTCGTAGGTTGCTTGATTCTGCTTCACTATATAAAGCAGAGATGAAGCACGTAACGTAAAAAGTCTGCAAAGTGACAATTGTTAGTGTTAGAGGGGGAAATACCAACAGCAGTTTAGAGCTTAAACCAGCCCCACAAGTGAGCAGAAAATCTTGGCTAAATATGCTTCTGAATTTGCAAAGACTTAATGTCAGCAATTGGCTAGCTGCGGAAGGTTTGGTGTTGATACCAAAAGCTTCCGCTTTGCGCACCGAGAAGGCGTATATTAGTTTTATTTAAATTTGAGAGACTTAACTTGTTCTGGAATATCCAACGTTAAAAAATGGCTTGAATTTTTGCTTTCTATAACGGAGATATTATCTTTGCTTTTATTGGCAACACTTAACATTAAATGGCGACTTAATACCGCATCTTTACTGCCAATTAAAATATAGCCTTTTTTAATTGCATCAAATAAATCAACCTTATTTGTCCGTGTCCAAGCATTTATGTTTTTTAAGTTACCTAACAAGACCTTTGAATATTTATGGTTATTCATCATACCCAAAATTAAATGTTTTTTCCGTTCATTCATGGGCTGAACATTTTTTAATACAAAATCAGGTATGCCAAACTTAGTTAGCCAAGTCACAATAAATGGAAACGGATACATCCTAATATAAGAAATTAAATCATTAAGTACTTTAGGGCGTTTATTCGTTTTAACAATAGGAGCTTCGGGTAAAACGGGGGCTTCTAATATCACCGTTGCGTTCGCAAATAATTCTTGATTCTGTTTTATGGCCTCAAGTACAACCGCCCCACCACGAGAATGACCGTGTAGCAACAACTCATCAGTACTTGCCAAATTTTTAACCGCTTGTATCAGTACAGCAGCATCATGTTCAATAGTATGGCGTTCATAAGGGTTTTCTATTTGCCAAGCGGCTTCCATGGGCGTGATGTTTTTATTAGCAGCATGATAATCACAGCTATTGATTAAAATTATTTCTCCGTCGTTGGATGTATAAAGCTGTGTGAAATAGCGGTAATCCTCCAACCAGCCGTGCATACAAATAATGGTTTTATCGCATAGACCAGTATTTTTTACATGAGCCACAATACTATGACCCACATGATACAACTCACCGTTAAAGTCTTCGTGATTTTTAATACTGGTTTCTTTTCTTAAAAGATAATTCCTTAAAAGATGAATACAAATAACTAGAATTAATACACTGGTAATTATCATAAGTGCACCCGATGCTGTTATCTCATTAAAAAATAGTTTTATTATGAAAAATATAGAGTGCGCTTCATGGTAATGCAATGTATCACTATGACTTAGGCTTAAAATAAAGATTCATATAAAAAGAGTCTCGCCCATAAAGGTACTATTGTCCGCTTTCTAGTGAAGAGCAGAAGTACTGTTAATATCACCACTAACGTCTCTAATGCGCACTTTGAAGAAGATAAGTAAACGACAATAAATACCACAGACGAGTCATAAAAACGAAATAGTGAAACGTCCGCTAACGTATCTTTACTGACAGTTTTGAGGTAGGTTTTTTATTAATAAAAGGGTCAGCAAAGTTGTAGCTAATGACCTTAGAACAATGAGTTTTTGTAAGTTTTCCCTCACCAAAAGCTAACGTCAAAAAAGTGCGCAAAGCGGAAGCTAGCCACAACAACTAAAGCAATACATTTTCTAATGCTGATAGTTAAAAGTTATAAAATATATGCGTAAACAGATCTAGTTCCAGATAAATTGATAAACATCGATTCTTGTCTATAGTTAACTAGATTTCATGAAACGTAGATCAACAAGGATGTTGATTGACCCCCCCCCCCAATTTCTGCTTTGTAGCTTGTCTTGAAAGTGCGCATTGCGGAAGTGGGTAGCACTAAATTTTAACTTCTGCAAATGGCTCGATAGCAGCCATTACTGTTGAATTCGTAAGACTAACCTCTGCCACATTAGTCATTAGGTAATCGAATTGTATTGCTACATTTTGATTAAGTTTTATATGGTTAAAGTTTAGATAAGTTATGAATAAAGCTAGCGTAAATTATGAAACAGATGCAAACTGTATTGACTACCCTTTATAGTTAAAAACACAGCATGAAAACTCGGCTTTATAAATTTACTGATTTGTTATTATCAAAACATGTTCAACTATTTTTTTTCCCTTTGCATCATCCCCATATCCTATAAATTTATAGTATTTTCCCCAGAGTGGTTTTGTTGCGTCAACCCACCTTTGTTTATCTTCCAAGTCTGAAATTTTCATATTATTATTCAATAAGATAGATTTGAATTCGTTGCTTTTATTATTTTCCCACACCCACTCATATTCTGAAGCTTCCCGACCAGCTTTTCTAACGACATTTTTTAAATCATCAGGCAAACTTTGATAAAATTCTTCGTTCATCAAAATAGGCCCTACCCATAAAAAAGGGCCATTATTCGTTACATACTTTTGGTTGGCATCCCAAAATTTTGAATCAGCAATGACTGAATATGGGTTTTCTTGCCCATCTATCTCACCTTTCTTAAGTGCCTCAAATGTAAGCTCCCAATTCAATGGGATTACCTCTGCGCCCAGAGTCATATAGGTATCCCTCATTAGGCGATTGCGGGGAGTCCGAATAACTAATCCTTGAATATCTTCTAGTCGTTGAACTGGCTTTTTAGAGTTTGTCATATGCCTGAATCCACCTATAAGCCATCCAATAGCTCTAATATTGTGTTTTCTCGCCAAGACTTCGTTAATCTCTTCCATCATAAATTTACTTCGAAAAAGCTTCATTGCCGATTTTTTGTCTTCGAAAATATATGGCAACATTAAGAATTCTAAAATACTAGCTTTAATAGAGGCATTCCCTGAGGCAATAGCGGTAACATGCACTCGATTATGTACGCCACTATGACTGGTCATCATCATATTCATGTTGACCTCTTCCCCCATAATCGCTGGAAACTCTTCATTGCCACGGAAGTGAATTTCAGCAATTAACCTACCGTTTGAATATTTTGCAATTAACTCTCCGAATTTTTCTAAGGCAACTACATGTATTGAGCCATTTGGATTATCGGTACTGCAAACTATTTTCACTGGTGCAGATTTTACTGACAAAGATGAAATCAATAGAACGCCAAAAAAGATGAAATATCTAATCATTTTTCCATAACCCTCAGACGGTAATCCATATTGTCCAGATAAGTAAAACAGTGACGACAAGCGTGCTGGTTTATTTTTTTCATAATTTTTAAATTAGTTACAGTTATCTAAATCAGTTTTTAATTCTTGAAATGCGCCGTAACCCAACAATTCATAAGTAAAAGTATAGAATAACTTTTAATGATAGTTCCGAGAAAAAATTTACCTATGTCAGGTCTGCGAACGTGTGCAGATACCCTTTCAAATATCTATGTCCGCTTACATATCGATAGCACACCTTATTGTGAGTAATTTCAGCTAATAGCTTGGGTCTTCAAAGTGGCATTTAGCGACGTTTAAGTGATATTGTTTAAGTAATTAATGTGCAACCAAGTTGCTATATATATGCTAAAAATTAAGTTTGCGGCTTTGTGTTTTTCTTTGTAATCTATTGATTGTGTTTTGGTATGTTTATTTTGAATAAGTCATTAAATGGGCGTTAGCATTCAAGGAGGAGTCATGGAGTTACAATTTAAAACTGTTTTGGTGTCAATCAGTGGTGATTACTATCAAGTGTTGTTTCATGATGATTTAGATGTCGATGATGAACCATACTTTATGATTCAAAGACAATTTGAATTTCCAGAGGACGGGGTCTGCCACTTTGAAAGCCACTATGAAAAACTATGTAAACATAGCAAAGTTAAA
>Ga0209395_1005659_pt1 | contig 13966 bp, 7 predicted proteins | sample GOMGulsemesocosm_3_FD_184635 | JGI IMG/M metagenome (GOLD analysis project Ga0209395, IMG submission 184635) | Methane-oxidizing microbial communities from mesocosms in the Gulf of Mexico - GOM9D Gulf of Mexico (SPAdes) (version 2) | ecosystem: Environmental > Aquatic > Marine > Cold seeps... | reverse complement strand
GGGGCATTTTCGGCGGCTACACATGCCTTTGAATATTACAGAACATCGAATGACGCAGCACTTCAAACTAATCAAATTATCGCACCTTTTAATGATGATATTTTCACTAATAATTCGGATGTTTTTGTAAGAATTTCAACAACAGGTACCAGCGCTTGTACTGGAATAGGCCAATTTAAAATTTTTGTAAATACAAGACCTATTCCTCAAGGGAATATAAACCCACAATATTTGTGTGTAAATAATCCTATTGACAACCCTCAGTTAATTACTATTGATTTAAACGCAGATACTGGAATTGCAACCGACACTTATAAGTGGTTTTTAAACGGGAATTTAATTACAGGAGCAACAAGCGCCATTCATAAAGCCAATGTTCAAGGAACCTATAAAGTTGAGGCATACAGAAATTATCAAAACCTAGTTTCAGACCCTAATGATGACACCGTTAGTTTAGGGTACAATACTTTTGATGTGCTAGAATCTAACAAAGCTTTAATTGTATCTACTGATTTAACCGATAACGTTGACAATCCGGATGAAAATATACTCAGTATAAAAGTTTCTGGAATTGGAGATTATGAATACGCTTTAAACAGCTCAAGTCTTGCTAACTTTACCAAAGGGTCAGATAATTTATCTTTCACTTTTAACGAAGTTAAACCTGGTCTAAATACAGTGTACATTCGAGATATAAATGGCTGTGGAATTACCTCCAGTCAAAAATTATCATTCTTATTTTTCCAAAGACATTTTTCTCCTAATAATGATGGAGTTTTAGATACCTGGAAAATTCTTGGATCTAACAATAGCTTCTACACTTCTGCAAGAGTCGAAATATTTGATAGATATGGTAAAGTAGTCGCTTTAATCACTGATAAAGATAGTCAAGGCTGGAATGGGACATTCAATGGAAAAAAATTACCTTCAAACGATTATTGGTTTAATGCTGTATTAGAAGATATTAATGGACACATTAGAAAAGAAACCGGACACTTTAGTTTATTGAGAAAATAAATTCTTTCATATTTTTCATTTATATTCGTAGCAATGAAAAATAAGTTTGAAATATTTCTAGCATTTTTATTTATACTTCTTGTTTGCTCCCCAAAAACTCAAGCACAACTAAGCAAGAAACACTACATACCGCCATTAACGAGTGCAGAATTTGGAAATGCCAATCCAGAAGCTCAATATTTTTATATATCTACACCAAGTACCAAGAATGTTACCTATACAATTACACTTATAGGACAACCATCATCGAGTACAATATCTGGCATTGTTTCTAATGCCAATCCTGTTGAAATTTCATTAGGAACAGGCTATGGACAACTCTTTATAGAATCAAATCAATCTAGTGTTGTAAAAAACAACAAAGGCTACCTTATAGAAGCAGAAGATGTTATTTATGTTTCTTTAAGAATGAAAGCAGGAAGTAGCGCCCAAGCTGGAGCTTTAGTTAGCAAGGGATTATCTGCATTAGGAAATACTTTTAGAGTCGGTGCCTATACCAATCAAAACCCACAGACAAACTATCTGAATTTTGCTTCTGTAATGGCTACAGAAGACAATACTATGATTACTTTTGATGATTTACCTGCTGGGTTAACGATAAAAAACTATACGGGCCCCTTCCCTGTTATAGTCAATTTAGACAAAGGAGAAAGCTATACAGTTGCTACAAATAGTTCAGATAATACCATAAATAGAGATGGGTTAATTGGAGCACTAATACAAGCTGACAAACCAATTGTTGTTAATACCGGCTCTGCAAATGGTAGTTTTCATAACGGCGGCGGAAGAGATTACGGAATTGATCAAATTGTAGGATACACCAAAGTGGGAAATGAATACATCTTTGTAAAAGGTGATGGAAATGACAATTGGGAAAATGTATTAATCGTTGCACATCTAGACAATACAAGTATTAGTATTAATGGAAATACGCCCGTGGCAACCATAAATGCAGGGGAATATTATCTTATTGAAGGAGCTAATTATTCGGCCAACCAAAACATGTATGTTGCGACCAGCAAAAATGTATTTGCGTACCAAGGAATTGGCGTTAATGGTAGTGAAGCCAATCAAGGGTTATTTTTCGTTCCACCACTAAGTTGCGAGAATCGTGGAAATGTAAACACCATTGCCAGTATTCAGAATATAGGAACAACTACATACAATGGTGGAATTACTATTATTACGAACAAAAATGCAACCGTAACTGTTAATTCACAACCCATAACTGCCTTACCTCAGGATGTTACTGGCAACAACAATTACGTAACCTATAAACTACTAGGATTAACAGGAGATGTTTCTATAGAAAGTTCAGGAGAATTATATTGTGCCTATTATAATTTTAATGGTGCAGCTACTTCTGGAAGTTTTTACTCTGGATTCCCTTCTGCCCCAGAAATAAATTTAAATACAACTGTCCAAACCCTAGGAGCATGTATACCTAACATAACTTTATCAGCAACTAATATTGATATTTTTGATCAATTCGAATGGTTTTTTAATGACGGTACAGGCTATGTATCTACAGGAATTACCATCACTAGCCTTATTCCTACTCAACCTGGAAAATATAAACTCATTGGAACTATCAATTGTTCTGGATTACAATTTGAATCTGTGGAGATCCCAGTAAGCATTTGTCCTGATGATACTGATAACGACGGAATTATTGATAATAAAGATATTGACAATGATAATGATGGAATCTTAAATTGCGATGAAGGAAAGGGAGATGCAACAATGAACTTATCAGATATTACGAATCCAGAAATTGTATTTTCTGATGCAACTACAAACACGAGTATTACCTCAAGTACCTTTATTCAAAACAATATAAATGGAACCACAAATACATTCATTGGACAAAACAATGGTAATTTCATAGCAACAGCAAATGCTGCCAATACATCCAATTTAGAATACACATTGGATTTCACTCAGCCCGTTAATTTTAAATTTACAGAAACCACAGGAATAATTCATACAGCTATTACTGGAGAATATTTTATCCTGAAAATCGGACCATCAAATAAGAACATAACCTTATTGGACCCTGACAACTTACTGCTTATAGACACTAATTTTGATGGAGTTTTCGAATCGGGTGTTTTAGATTTTTCAGCTTCTGAAATTCGATTTAAATACAACCCAAGTTCAACTGGCACTGCGCCTTTTCAATTTATTGCAAACCAAATAAACCAACTATCGTTTGTACATCATTTAAGCAATTTAACAGAGAATTCTATCTTTAACGGCACCATACAATTAACCTGTTTTGATATAGACACTGACAATGATGGAATCGTGAATAGTTTTGATTCAGATTCAGATAATGACGGAATTCCAGATATCATTGAAAAAAATGGCGGATATATTAGCTTGTCAAATACAGATGCAAATATTGATGGTTTGGATGATGTTTTTGATATTGCAATCAAAGCAATTGACACAGATAACGACGCTGTATTAGATTATATAGATGTTGATTCTGACAATGATGGAATTTTCGACCTAGAAGAGGCGGGTCATGGATTGCCTGATATTGATAGTAATGGAATCATCGATAATGCAATTTCTTCGATTGGAGTAAATGGTTTTGTAAATGCATTAGAGACCAATCCAGACAGCACCATAATTGGATATGTAATTTCAGATACAGACAATGACAGCGCATTCAATTACCTGGAATTAGACAGTGACAATGATGCCTGTTCTGATGTTGTTGAAGCCGGGTTTACCGATCTAGATAAAAATGGCTTGTTAGGAGGTTCACCAATAACTGTTGATGTTTTAGGTAAGGTAATTAACACAACTGACGGCTATACTCCACCGCATATAAATTACACTACTTACGCACCCATTGTTTTAAACACCTCATTTGATGACGTCGTTTTTTGCGAATCTACAAACTCAAATCTTACCATAGATTCAAATGCAGATACCTTTCAATGGCAGTTAAGTACAGATGGCATTAGTTGGAATAATATTATTGATGGCCCTATTTATAGTGGTGCTACAACAAACAACTTGTTGATTACTGATGTATTAACTACCTATAACAATCACCAATTTAGAGTACAACTGGGAAAAACAGGAAATAGCTGTGGATTTACCACAAATTTCATCACAGTAACCGTCAACCCAAAACCATTGTTTTTTACAATTCCACTATATGAGCAATGTGATATTGACTCAAATCCAATTGATGGAATTACCTTATTTAATTTAGCATCTAAAGAAATTGAAATCACCAACAATAACCCCGATGTTATTGTTGCCTTTTTTGAAATTTCTGACACGAACCATAGTGCCCCTATTGTCAATACAAATGCATACACAAATTTAACAACCACCCTTGTTAATAACTACAAATTAATCGCTAGATTAACAAATACAGTTACTGGCTGCATTGAGTATGGAGAAATAGCGCTAAAAGTAAACCCTTCTAGCTTAAACAACTACCCAGACATGTATATGTGTGAAGTTGATTTAAATGCCAACATCCCAAACGCCTTAAATAGTCTTGGCACTGGAAATGCACATTATGATTTTGATGCCAAATCAAATGCTATTATTGCAAACTCTGGAGGTGCTTTCTCATTAGCAACGCATAGTTTTGAATATTATAGATCTGCAAACGATGCCGCTTTACAAACAAACCAAATCGTTGCACCTTATAACGATGATTTGTTTGGTAATAACTCAGATGTCTATGTTCGCGTATCTACTATAGGAACAAATGCCTGTTCTGGTATTGGGCAATTCAAAGTATTTGTTAACGAAAGACCCATACCACAAGGAAATACAAGCCCCGTTTACTTATGCGTAAACAATCCCATAGACAATCCGCAAGACATTACTATTGATTTAAATGCAGACACCGGGGTTATCACCGACACCTATCAATGGTTTTTAAATGGTAATTTAATCACTGGAGCAACAAGTGCCATTCATAAAGCAAATGTAGCAGGAACCTATTATGTGGAAGCCTATAGAGCGTATCAGAACAATATTGCAGATGCGTCTGATAATTCTTCTTGTACAGGCTACAACACATTTACCGTTGTCGAATCAAATAAAGCGCTAATAATTTCAACCGATATAACGGATAATCTCGACAACCCGTTGAAAAATATGCTTGCAGTAAAAGTAGCCGGAATTGGTGATTATGAATTTGCATTAAACAGTACAAGTATTTCAAATTTTATAAAAGGAACAGATAATTTTTCTATAACATTCAACAATGTAACACCAGGTTTAAATACTGTGTACATCAGAGATCTTAATGGCTGTGGAATCACATCGAGCCAAAAATTATCATTCCTATTTTTCCAAAGGCATTTTTCACCAAATAATGATGGAATATTAGATACTTGGAGAATTTTAGGTGTTCACAATAGTTTTTATACATCAGCACGGGTAGAAATTTTTGATAGATATGGAAAAGTAGTTGCCTTGCTAACAGATCCAAATGGCCAAGGTTGGAACGGCACATTTAATGGTAAAAAACTTTCCTCAAATGATTACTGGTTTAATGCTGTTTTGGAAGACATCAATGGAAACATTAGAAAAGAAACGGGGCACTTTAGTTTACTTAGAAAATAAGTAAAACTTCTCTCAGATTAACATACAGATTCTGTATTTTTGTTTTTATGGATTTTCAATTACACTCTAAGTTTAAACCTACTGGTGATCAACCACAAGCAATAAAACAACTTACTGACGGTATCATTTCAGGTGAAAAATACCAAACTTTATTAGGAGTTACGGGCTCAGGAAAAACTTTTTCAGTAGCCAATGTTGTTGCGGAAGTAAACAGACCCACCTTGGTATTAGCACACAATAAAACCCTAGCTGCTCAGTTGTATTCTGAGTTTAAACAATTCTTTCCAGAAAACGCGGTAGAGTATTTTGTTTCCTATTACGACTACTACCAACCAGAAGCATACTTACCTGTAACCGGGACTTATATTGAGAAAGATTTATCTATCAATGAAGATATTGAACGCTTAAGAATAAGCACCTCTTCTGCCCTACTTTCTGGTCGTAGAGATGTGCTAGTGGTGGCTTCTGTCTCTTGTTTATACGGTATTGGAAACCCTGTAGAATTTAAAAAGAATGTTATTCCTATTGAAGTTGGACAAGCAATATCAAGAACCAAATTTTTACATTTATTAGTAACAAGCTTATATTCTAGAACTGAATTTGAGGTTAAAAGCGGAACTTTTAAAGTAAAAGGAGATGTTATTACCATTTATCCTTCTTATGGAGATAATGGCTACCGCGTGCATTTTTTTGGTGATGAAATTGACGAACTAGAATCATTTGATTTAGAAAGCAATGCGATTCTAGAAAAATTTCAAAACTTAACCATCTATCCTGCCAATTTATTTGTGACTTCACCAGATGTATTGCAAAATGCCATTCATGCCATTCAAGACGACATGATGAAGCAAGTAGCATACTTTCAGGAAATCGGTAAAAACCTAGAGGCCAAACGCTTGAAAGAACGTACGGAGTTTGACTTAGAAATGATTCGTGAATTGGGATATTGCTCTGGAATTGAGAATTACTCTCGGTATTTAGATGGACGAGAGCCAGGTACACGCCCCTTTTGTTTGTTAGATTATTTTCCAGATGATTATTTAATGGTCATCGACGAAAGTCATGTTACTGTTCCGCAAACACATGCCATGTATGGCGGGGATAGAAGTAGAAAAGAAAACCTGGTAGAACATGGATTCAGATTAACTTCTGCAATGGACAATAGACCTTTAAAATTTGAAGAACTTGAAGAGGTTCAGAATCAGGTTATTTATGTAAGTGCCACTCCAGCTGATTATGAGTTGGAAAAAACCGAAGGAATTTTTGTGGAACAAATCATACGACCAACTGGATTGTTAGATCCCCCTATTGAAGTACGGCCAAGTTTAAATCAAATTGATGACTTGATTGAAGAAATTCAAGTGCGTGTAGAAAAAGATGAGCGGACCCTAGTTACTACATTAACCAAAAGAATGGCAGAAGAATTAGCAAAATACCTAACGCGTATTCAAATTCGCTGCCGCTATATACATTCTGATGTTGACACCTTAGAACGTGTCGAGATTATGCAAGACCTTCGTAAAGGAATTTTTGACGTCTTAATTGGTGTGAATTTATTAAGAGAAGGTTTGGATTTACCAGAAGTTTCTTTGGTGGCCATTTTAGACGCAGACAAAGAAGGTTTTTTAAGAAATCACAGGTCATTAACGCAAACAATTGGTAGAGCTGCGCGTAACGTAAATGGATTGGCAATTATGTATGCAGATAAAATGACGAAAAGCATGCAACGTACAATTGATGAAACCAACAGAAGACGTGAAAAGCAAATTAAGTACAATACTGAAAATAATATTACGCCAACACAAATTGTAAAAGCAATTGAAAACACGTTAACCAAGAGCGCAGTATCCTCATATCATTATGACAATGCAATTAATAAAGCGGCAGAGGTAGACTTAGAGTACTTGCCAAAACCAGAAATAGAAAAACGCATTAGAGATACTCGTAAACATATGGAAACGGCTGCCAAAGCATTAGATTTTTTAACTGCAGCTCAATTTAGAGATGAAATTGAAGTATTGAAAAGACATTTGTAAGTCGTTATTAATCTTTACTTCCCCAAGGAGCACCTGGCGTGCTAATTTCTTTTGTTAAATCAAATTTTACAGAAAAAAAACGATCTGTTCCAATTCTACGTAAATTATAGGTAAACGTTGTTTCATCAATAGTAACCCACCAAACATTATTAGAAGCATATGGAATTAAACTTGATGTGTGCTGATCCGCTGGAAAAAATTGAATATTGGCCAGTCCAGTATTCGGATTGACCCCGCCATATTGGGTAATATTATCTTCTGAACCATCTTTATGTCTGTGGTCATGTTTTAACCCAATCAATTGTCCTTTACGCATTGTAAAAACCCAAGTACGAGATTTGTCCTCACCAACAAAAAAAGGAATTCGAATAACATTCTCTTCACAAGAGCGAATATGCATTACTAATTTCTTTCCTGTAAAACCATCTCCCTTCTTACCACCTGCCACAATTTCTCCTTCGTATGTTTTTCCACAATGACTCTCTAAGGATTTCCAAAACTGTACCGAGTTTGGTACTTCTTGCGCTATTAAAGTTAGCGGAAATAAAAATAACACTAAGAATTTCTTCATTTTTATAAATATTTAAAATTGTAAGACGCAGCAATATAAATCAAAAAAAACAATACACAATAACATAAAGTGCTAAGATTAAGCCCCTTTTTTATGTTAAAAAGTGTTAAAATAGCAACTTATATCTCTGCTTGGTAGTTCTTTTTTGTAATATCGTGTTCAGTTAATAAAAACAACCAAATACAATGAAAAAATCACTATTACTAGTAGGTGCAATGGCCATGGTACTTTCGTGTAAGCAAGAAGCTACGAAAGAAGACCTAACCAACTACGCAAGCACTATTACTCAAGAAGAGTTAAAAGAGCATTTATACATTTATGCATCAGATGAATTTGAAGGTCGTGATACTGGAGAACCTGGGCAAAAGAAAGCAATTGAATATCTTAAAAAAGAATACGAAGCTTTGGGAATTAATTCACTTATTGAAGGAAATTATTTTCAAAATGTTCCATTAAGTATTGTAAAAACACCAACAGTTACTATTTCTGTAAACGGAAAAGCATTTAATTATTTTGATGATTTTATATCGCTTAGAGCTGCTGCTACAGGAACCATTAATGTATCCGACATTGTATATGCAGGATTCGGTATTGATGATGACAAATATTCTGATTATACAGATCTTGATGTAAAAGGCAAAGTAGTTATTGTAAAAGCTGGTGAACCTAAAGACAAAGCAGGTAACAATGTACTTACTGGTGATAAAAAAGCTTCGAAATGGTCTAACGGACGTCAAGCAATTTCTTCAAAAAGAAATGCTGCAAAAGATAAAGGTGCGAAAGCTCTATTCTTTATGGATAATAGCTTGTTTGAACGCTATGCTAATTACTACAAGAGACGTGAAGAAAACGGTGGTAGCAAAAGCTTATCATTACCTGCTAAAAAAGATGCCGATAAAGAAATTTATCATTTTTTAATTAGCGAAAAAATGGGTAAAGCTTTGGTGAGCAACATCAATAAATCTGATAAACCAGCAACTGTTGCAAGTAAATTAGACATGAGTTTTAAAAGTAGTAAAACTCCACATCCTTCTGAAAATGTAGCAGCAATCATTAGAGGTTCTGAAAAACCAGATGAATATATTATTGTTTCTGCACATTTAGATCACGTTGGCGTAAATGCCAAAGGCGAAGTTTTTAATGGTGCTGATGATGACGGTTCTGGAACCGTTTCTATATTAGAGATTGCAGAAGCTTTTAAAGCGGCTGCTGATAAAGGACATGGCCCAAAACGCTCTATAATCTTCCTACATGTAACTGGAGAAGAAAAAGGATTGTTAGGATCTAGATACTACACAGACTACGAGCCATTAGTTCCGTTAGCAAATACCGTTGCAAACTTAAACATTGATATGGTGGGTAGAATTGACCCAAAACGTACAGGAGATCGTAATTATATTTACTTAATTGGTGCAGATAAATTAAGTACCGAATTGCATGAAGTTTCTGAAGCTGTAAACAAAGAGTTTACCAACATCGAACTAGATTATACCTATAACGATGAAAACGATCCAAATCGTTTTTACTACCGCTCTGATCATTATAACTTTGCAAAAAACAACATTCCAATCATTTTCTATTTTAATGGAACACATGATGACTACCACCAAGCATCAGATACGCCAGATAAAATTAACTACGACTTGTTAGAAAACAGATCTCGTTTGGTTTTTCATACTGCATGGGAATTAGCAAATCGTGAAAACAGAATTGTAGTTGACAAAGCAACTGAAAAGTAACACACACAATGTATATATAAAAGCCTTCCATTTCGGGAGGCTTTTTTTTTACCCAAAATCATTTAGTATCTTTAGTTCAAATATCTCCCAAAATAACAATCGAATTGTCCTTATCAATGTAGGCAGCGTTTTGGATAGGAAATTTTTATCCTTTAACTTATTTTAATGCTCTCTAAAAATTAAAAGAAATTAATGATCCAATCATAATTCAAGCAATGAAAGTCATTTTTATAGCAACTTCTATTTTTACAAGAACAGTAAATTATCAATTTAAAAAACTGGGAGAAGAATTTACAAAAAACAATATTAAGGTAGTCTACATCTTAGATTGCCCAAAACACCAATTACCAAAAAACACAACTAACTTAACATTCTATAACTGGCCATCAAAACGTCCTACAAAGGTTAAAGATTTTATTTTTTTATACAAGCTTATTAAAAAATACAAACCATATATGACCATGTCAATGTTTGGGGCTGGTAATGTCATGTCTATTACATCATACTTCTCTAATGTAAAAAACAGAATAATATGGATAAGAACAACAAGTAAACAATTAGAGCTAGACGCTATCAAAAAGTTCAAACACAAACTACTTACAATAAGAAAAAAAGCAGTTTATAGACTAAACACACATATTTTCACCAACTCCAAAGGCACATTAATAGACTCTATAAATCAGAAGTATGTAAGAAATCAACATACACATGTTTTTAATAATTTGTATTCTTCTTCAGAAATTAAATATAACAAGAGAGTCAATAGAGATAATTCAATTATAATTGCAGGTAGAATACATTACTCAAAAGGCCATATTCCCTTAATAAAACAATTCAAAGATGTGTTATTAAAATTTCCAAATTTAAAACTAACCATTATTGGATGTGGAAATCTGAAAAATCGAATTATTACCTATAGTAGAGAAATTAATGTTTATGAAAACCTTATTTTTAAAGAATCCCTCCCCCAAAGAGAATTATTTAAGCAATACAGTAAATCTTTAATTACAATTAATGCTAGTATTTCTGAATCTTTTGGAAATACATTAGTTGAATCACTACGAGAAGGTACACCAATAATAGCGACTAAAACCGAGGGCTCATCAGAAATTATCAATAATAAAAATGGGCTGTTTTATTCAAACAAATTAAAATACTCATTATTAAATTGTGTAACAAACATAATGAATGACTGGGAGCAATACTCTAAAAACGCTTTAATTTCTTTTCATGATAAATTTAAAATAGAGCATAAGATTGGCGCCTATGCAGACGAAATTTTAGAAAACATTAGCTAATAAAAACCAGCATTTGAATAAAACTTACTATAATATTGAATGATTAAAGAAAAATATACGTCTTTTTATTTTTTAGAATTTACAATTCCTGCTAAAGTACATGGTCCAAATAGAATTCTATTTCAAAGAACGAAGCTAAAGATCAAGTTATAGCGAACACAATCACCCAACAAAAGCCAAATTCACTCAAAAACGACACCTAAATAATTTGACCAACACAATCAACACGTTGACTAACAATGCGTTATAGTAAATATTAAATCTGAACGGAATTAACTAAAAATTTAGCAGTACTCTGAATATTCTTTTCTCCAAAAAATCACTTGTAAACTGACAACATTCCATTTTTTGTTTTATTTTTAATCCGAAAAATTAATTGCTAATTTCAATCAACTTACATGAAACAAAAAATTATGATGCTACTCCTATTTATAGGAGTGACCACTATTGCACAAATTAAATTTGAAAAAGGGTATTTCATTTCTAACAACGGAATAAAAACCACATGTTTAATAAAAAATGAAGGATGGATAAATACTCCTCAAGTTTTTAAATATAAATTATCAGAAAATTCTGTAATTGAAACTGGCTCAATACAACACATTACAGAATTTGGGTTTAAACAACTAATCAAATTTAAACGATTTACAACCAAAATAGATAGAGCAAGTACTAGTTACAGCTATTATGACAAAAGCAGATTGTCTAATTTCAAGAGTGAAACCCTATTTTTAGAGGTAGTAATTGACGGAAGTAATCAGCTTTTTCAATATAAGAGTGAAAGTTTAACTCGTTTCTTTTTTATCAAAAATAATGAATCAATACAACCTTTAGAATTTAAACTATATAAAAAATCGAATGGAATCGTATACAAAAATCTCAACTACCAAAAACAGTTAAAAGAACAGTTTCCAGTATCCAATTACAACTATTCTAATTTACGGTATACTAAAAACGCTTTGACTAAATATTTAGTTCAATATTTGAATTTAAATCAAGTAAAATTCACACGGTATTTACGGGGAAAAAACTACCAATCTACTTTTAATCTAAAAGTAAAAGTTAAAAATAGCTTATCCGATTTAAAATTTGACAATGATTTAATTAGTAATCCTCTGAATCTAGGCAAAAAAAATCAAGTTAAGGTTGGTTTTGAAATCGAATGGGGACTTCCTTTTAATAACAATAAATGGGGGTTGTTTATAGAACCAACTTATCAATCATACAACGCCAATGAAAAACAAAATGTCAATAACTCTTTGAATACCTTATTTGAAGCAACGATTGATTACAAATCAATTGAGATACCAATTGGCTTAAGGCACTATTTATTTTTGAATAAGAACTCTAAAATCTTCATCAATTCAGGGTTTGTTATTGATGTTGCTTTCTCGTCTAAAACAAGCTTAAAGCATTCTAATTATGGGTTTTCTAGTACCTTCCCTTTTGTGCTAGCTCCGAAATTTCACGACTCTGACATCACCAATTCAGTAAATTTCTTTATTGGATCTGGTTATGGGTTTTCTAAATTTAACATTGAATTCAGATATAACACCAGTAGAAATTTAATTAACAGCTATACATCTGCTGCAAAATACTCTTCATTTTCAATAATTCTAGGGTATCAATTGTTCTAAATTAACAGTATTCAATAAAAAAAACGCCTCACAATTGTGAGGCGTTTTTTAATCTATATATTTTAAGAATAATTGCTTATAAAGCCAATACTTCTGCAACTTTATCTGCAGCTTCTTGAAATTCTGTAGCAGAAATGATTTCCATTCCACTATTATCAATCAATTCTTTAGCTTCTACAGCGTTTGTTCCTTGTAATCTACAAATAATAGGCACATTAATTCTGTCTCCCATACTTTTGTATGCATCAACAACTCCTTGCGCTACTCTATCACAACGTACAATACCTCCAAAGATATTTACAAGAATTGCTTTTACATTAGGATCTTTTAAGATAATTCCAAATGCCGTCTCAACACGCGCAGCATCTGCTGTACCTCCAACATCTAGGAAGTTTGCAGGTTCACCACCAGCTTGCTTAATTAAATCCATAGTTCCCATTGCCAATCCAGCTCCGTTTACCATACATCCAACATTACCATCCAAATCAACATAATTTAATCCAGCAGCTTTCGCTTCTACTTCAATAGGATTCTCTTCACGTAAATCACGCATTTCTGCATAATCTTTATGACGGTATAATGCATTTTCATCCAAGGTTACTTTAGCATCTACCGCTAAAATTTTAGAATCTGATGTTTTTAATACAGGATTAATTTCAAACATTGAAGAATCTGACTTGATGTATGCTGTATATAATGCAGATACAAATTTTGTCATTTCTTTTAAAGCAACACCAGACAACCCTAAGTTAAAGGCAATCTTTCGTGCTTGAAAAGGCAATAATCCCATAGTAGGATCTATCTCTTCAGTAAAAATTAAGTGTGGTGTTTCTTCTGCAACAGTTTCAATATCCATTCCACCTTCCGTAGAATACATAATCATGTTTTTACCAGTGTTTCTGTTTAACAAAACAGACATGTAATATTCTTCTGGCTCAGAATCTCCAGGATAATAAACATCCTCACAAATTAAAACTTGATTCACTTTTTTACCTTCTGCAGAAGTTTGTGGTGTTACCAACATCATTCCAATGATATCATTAGAAATTGTTTCAACTTC
>Ga0209395_1005655_pt1 | contig 13976 bp, 15 predicted proteins | sample GOMGulsemesocosm_3_FD_184635 | JGI IMG/M metagenome (GOLD analysis project Ga0209395, IMG submission 184635) | Methane-oxidizing microbial communities from mesocosms in the Gulf of Mexico - GOM9D Gulf of Mexico (SPAdes) (version 2) | ecosystem: Environmental > Aquatic > Marine > Cold seeps... | reverse complement strand
GATCCTTAAGTAAAGAGGAGGTTTTACTTGACAAAGGCGAAACTTGTTCATCTTTAAGTTTTATTATTAGCGGAGCCTTATATCAATATAAAATTGATTCTGATGGCAACAAGAATGTCATTGACCTAAATGTAACAAACGATTGGATTATCAACCATAAAAGCTTCACCACTCAAAAACCATCAGAATACACCATACAATCGTACGAAGAAAGTACTATTTGTATATTATCAATCGAATCAATTCATCGGTTAATTGCCAAATCTCAATCATTTCTTCAAATGGGAAAGGTTTTAGAAACCTCTATCTCTAGAATTGATTTTTTTGACAACAATAATACACCCGACGAGAAATACAACTACATTCTAGAAAACAAATCTGAAATCACACAAAGGTTTCCTTTAAAACTCATTGCTTCTTACCTAAAAATCACGCCCGAAACATTAAGCAGAGTTCGGAATCGACTTTCTAAATCATAACTCATTTCTTGATTATAATCAAGTGCTCTTCTTCTTACTATACATGACCTTTGTTTCTTTAAACTTAAGAAAACAACAATGGGAAAACACTTTTACAAAAGTAGCGGAATTTCACTTATCACAGGTTCTTTATTAATTATTGCAACCATGATACTACACCCTGCTGGAGGCAGTATTGAATACATTATTAAAAGTACAAAATCGATTACAGCGACACATGCATTGGCTATCTTTTCATTGCCAATACTATTCTTCGGTTTTTACGGACTTACCAATAAGCTTTTAGACAAATGGAAATTGGCAAAACTAGCCTTGATTGTTGTAGGTTTCGGGTTAATAGCTGCCATGTTAGCGGCCCTGATAAACGGGCTAACACTTCCCTATTTCTTAGGCAAGTATAAAAACAATATTGCAGAAAATATACATACTCTAAAACTAATAACTAGTTATGGATTTTCGATAAATAAACCCTTAGATTATATTTTTATTACTGCTACTTGTGTCGCTATCTTCATATATTCTATACTCATAATTTCCTCTAATAAAATCCCCAAGTGGATTGGTTATTTTGGATTCTCATTAATCTTTTTTGCGCTATTTGCAGTACTTACTGGTTTTGTATTTACAAATTTAATAGGTTTTCAACTCTTTATATTTGGAATTGCCACTTGGTTTTTAGTTACCGGAATTTCATTAATCAAATCAAAATAACATCCACATGAGCAAAGAAAAGGTTAAACAAGCATATGAAGACTTAGCGGATTGTTATAACAACTTAATTGACCACAAACCACACAATGCCTACTATGATAGGCCAAATACATTAGGCTTACTGCCAAATGTAACTGGCAAATCAATTTTTGATGCTGCTTGTGGCCCAGGGAAATATGCCGAAATATTACTATCTAAAGGAGCAACAGTGATTGGATGTGACATCAGTCCAAAAATGATTGCCCATGCAAAAAACAGAAACAACGGGGTGAATTCATTTTTCGTACATGATTTAAACCTCCCCATAACACAACTCAACGATACTTCTTTTGATATTGTATTATGTGCTTTAGCCATGCATTATATAGAAGATTGGAATGCAACAATCAAAGAATTTCATCGTGTATTAAAACCAAATGGCTCTTTAGTAATTTCTATTGAACATCCTTTTTTTGAATATACCTATTTTAAATCAACGGAGTATTTTAATGTTGAACCCGTAAAATGTACTTGGTCTGGATTTGGTCAACCGGTTGAAGTTCATAGCTACCGAAGATCACTTCAAGAATGTATAAATCCTTTAACAAATAATGGTTTTAATATTGATCAGTTGGTAGAACCAAAACCCGTAAAAGAATTTGAAAAACTAGACCCGAGGCATTTTAAAGAGCTGAATAAGTTTCCTGCATTTATGTGCATTAAAGCCATCAAGAAATCTTAAATTTATTACGATTTGCTGATTATTGAACTGAAAAGCAACTAAAAATTGATGGAGAATGCAAAATAAATTATTTGTTTTTGTAATATTAGTATAAAAGAACCACTAACATAAATAGAGAACAGAACTCACTAACCAATTGTAAAAAAGGTTCTGTCAAATAATTCAAACAACAAACCATGAAAAAAATTATATCTATTTGCATTGTTCTTTTAATCACAAATTTAACAATAGCACAGACTGAAAAAAGCACCTATAAAGTGGTCGCTGGAGATTTCGAGAAAAATTATAATACCAATAGTTTTGAAGCTATATTCTTGATGTTTTCAAATGATATGAAAATTGCTGTGCCGCTAGATAAATTGGCTCCATTTTTAACAAACTTAAAAGCACAGGCCGGAAAAATTACCAAACGAGAATTTATAACCTATAAAAATGGAACTGTTGCTGTTTATAAAACAAATTTTGAACGCGCCACATATGCGCTCAATCTTTCAATTGACAACAACTCGAAGATCAATGGTTTTGCGGTTACTCCATTTAAAGATGAAAGTCTACCAAAAATGGACCGCAATAAAACACAACTGATACTACCTTTTAAAGAAGAATGGACAGTTTTTTGGGGAGGTGATACAAAAAAACTGAATTACCATGTGATCAGTCAAGCAGAAAAAAATGCTTTTGATTTTGTAATTAGAGATGAGAAGGGAAATTCTTTTAAAACAAATGGACAAACCAATGAAGATTATTATGCATTTGGAAAGGAGTTGATTGCTCCTGCTGATGGTGAAATTGTATTGGTTGTTGATGGGATAAAAGACAATATGCCAGGAGAATTGAACCCTGCATATGTTCCAGGTAATACTGTGATTATTAAAACTGCCAATAATGAATTTCTATTCTTTGCTCATTTCAAACAACACTCAATTAAAGTAAAACAAGGCCAAGAAATAAAGCAAGGTGCCGTTTTGGGACTTTGTGGGAACTCTGGAAATTCTTCTGAACCACATCTGCATTTTCACATTCAGAATGTAGAAAATATAAATACAGCAACAGGTGTGAAATGCTACTTTGATCAACTTTTAGTAAATGGCGAAATGAAAACTGACTATTCACCTATTAAGGGAGAAAAAATCAAATCAAAAAAGTAATTACTCTTTACATCACACATAAAAAAGCTTAAAAAGCGCAAGTCATCAAAACTTGCGCTTTTTTTTATGGAAGTAATTCTTAACCAGCATACCCAATAATAAATTACTAACAGTCATTATTTTACATTCAAAAACAGTTCTTAAAAAAAAGAAAAACAATTCGTCTTTAATCCATTAAATATCAATACTTTTGCACTCGAATTTGAAAATTAGTACATGAAACGTATCAAAGAATATAAAAAGCTATTTAACGTAGAAGGGCCAATCGATTTAAAGGAGTTAAAAACTAGCTATAGAGGATTGGTAAAAAAATGGCATCCAGATAAATTTTTGGAAGAAGATTTAAAAGCAATCGCAGAAATTGAAAGTACTAAAATTATTGATGGGTATCATTTTTTAGTAAGCATTGCTCCAGAAACGAAAGAAGCAGGTTTAGAGGCTTATAAAACAACCATTACTGGTTTTCAGGTTGCAGATTGGCATCACAAGAGTATGTTATTAGAAGTTACTTTTACTGATGGTAATACCTACGAGTATTTCGGTGTAAGTCGTATTCTTTTCGGAAAATTTGTAAATGCAAAATCTATGAATAATTTCGGAAAAAGAAACATATTTAACTCTTTCATTTATAGAAAATCTAAGAAGGCAGCTGTAACAGCATAAACGAAAGTTTAAACAATAATAACTTTTTGTCAGTTTGAGCGAAGTTGAGAACCTATTGATATGCATTATCAATTCTGTCTTTACTCCGCTTGATCTGACATTTTTTATTTCAGATACTTTTTAGAAAACAAGCTTCCTCCTTTTTAAAGCCTTGTTTTTATGAAACTTGAACCTTAGTTCCAAAAAAAAAACCGTTTTTCTTGTCATATTTTAAAAAAGCCTGTCACTAAAAGAATAGAGACACATAAAAAACAGGTGTCATTAAATTTTATCAATATGGAAAACACTAAAAAAGTAAAACAGTTTTTAAGCAATACAATAATCATCAACAGCATTATTTGGGCTACCGTAATGATTGTTTCTTATTTCATTTTAGGAGAGAACTACCAAAAAATCAGTTATATATTATTGAGTGGCTTTTTTATCGAATTTTTAAGAATCAATTCTGTAAAAAACAAGTTGAACAAGACAACTTCAAAAAAAGACTAAATGAACAAACTTTTTTTGATATCTTTAAATTCATGATTAATTCACCTATTATTTTTGATCAACTCCTAAAAGAGAACAAACATAAAATTTACAGAATTTGTAGGATTTATGCAGCTACTCCCATAGAACCACAAGACCTTTTTCAGGAAGTGATTTTTCAGATTTGGAAATCGCTGCCAAATTTCAAAGGAAAATCTTCTGTAGATACCTGGGTGTATAGAATTGCGCTAAATGTGTGTTTACGTTCTAAAATGAAACTAGACCGAAGCAATCTGAAAACAGCAAGGCTAGATGCCATTCACTTTAAACCAGTTACTGAAAATATTGATCCTTTTGAAGAAGAAAAATTCGCCTATTTAAAGGAATGCATTGCCACCTTAAATGAAAGTGATACGTCTATTATTGTACTGTATTTAGATGAATTATCTTACAAAGAGATTGCAGAAATTACAGGGTTCACAGAAAATAATATTGCCGTAAAAATGAAAAGAATACGAAAAAAATTGTTTAAATGTATTACTCCAAAAATCAATTAGTATGTTAGAACAAGAACTAAAAAACATCTGGAAGAATTCCTCAAAAACTGCTCAAATAAATATAGAAACAGATCGATTGGTGCGAGAGTTTGACACAAAGATAACAACCATACAAAAGAACATCAGAAAAAGAGATGTAAGAGAGATTTCTGCCTCCGTATTTGGCATACTTCTTTTTAGCTTTTTGGCCTATGAAATTCCGTTTCCAGTCACCAGATTTTCTTGCTTCTTATCTATTCTATGGTTTATATATGTGATTTATAAATTTAGAAAATCAAATCAACAAAACTCGTCTGAGAAGTTATCATTATCATTAAAAGAACAATTAGAACATAAAAAACAACTACTACAACAGCAATTAAAATTATTAAATTCTGCAGCATATTGGTATGCTGGTCCTTCGTTTATCACAAATTGTATCTTTATTTTAGGGCTAGGTAATCCAGCTGATTATAATTGGACCAACCTAATAGCAGAAAACTTACTACCACTAACAATTAACGCTAAAACAGGAACAATCATTGGCTTATTTCTCTTTTACTTTTTTGTTGCTTGGCTTCACAAAATAGCCGCTAAAAAAGAGGTGCTCCCCATTTTAAAAAACATTGAAATTATTCAGAAACAATTAACAATAGCCAATAAGAATGGGGAACCCTAAAATAATCAAGTCCTTACTATTGATAAATAAAAAACAGCCAATATTGGCTGTTTTTAGTATTATATAGTTTGTTTACTCAAATAATATAGTAACTATTCAAACGTCTTCATTTCAGCATCATAAAATTCACCCGCTTTATCCATTAAGGCAGCTAATTCGGTAGCGATATCTTCTTCTAACTCTCCGGTTAAATCTTCGAACCACTCTACAGAATCGTCTTTTAAATTAATTAAAAAACGCGGATAACCTGTATGCAATACAAAAATATCATCTGGGTGGTTGCTATTATCTGCTAATAAAAATTTAGGAAGTTCCATGTTTTTCTCTGATTAATTTATGTGTTAATTTATTGAATCTAATATACAACATTATTGCTGATGCCGTTAATGAAATTAGGAGTCCTATCCAAATACCTTTCTCTGCCAATGCAGTATGCAAAGCTAAGTAATAACAAATGGGAAACCCAATAATCCAATAGGCAATAAAGGTAATTAGCATTGGCCATTTTACATCTTGCAAACCTCGTAAAGCTCCTAAAACTACTACTTGTATTCCATCAGATAATTGAAAGAATCCTGAAATAACAATTAAAACAGCAGCAGTTTCAATAACTTCTACATTATCAATATAAATGGTTGGCAAAATATCTTTTGTGATGACAAAGCCAAATGCAAAAAATAAATCGATGATAATCATCAATAAAATAATGGAAATGGCAATTCTTCTTAGTTCTTTATAGTTTTTCAATCCTTTCTGATTCCCTACTCTAACCGTTGCTGTAACCCCTAATCCAACAGCAATCATAAAGGTCATTGAAGATAAATTCAACGCAATCTGGTTGGCTGCTTGCATATTTGTTCCTAAAGCACCTGCAATTAATACTCCTGACGCAAAAATACTTACTTCAAAAAACATTTGTAACGCGGTAGGATACCCTAAATTGAAGACTCTTTTCAGTACACTTTTCTTTATTTCTGAAAATGAAAAGGCCCTAAAATACGGTGCTAAAAATGGTTTTGATTTTATGATAAAAATAATAAAAGCAACCATTGCAAAACGAGAAAACAGTGTTCCGTATGCCGCTCCTTCAATTCCTAATTCGGGAAAAAACCAAATTCCATAAATCAACATATAGTTAAAAAACACGTTGATAATATTTGCAACTACTGTTGCCTTCATTGCGTACTTGGTTAATGACAAGCCATCACAAAATTGCTTAAACCCTTGAAAAACCATCAACGGAATCATAGAAAAAGCAACTATTTTAAAATATGGAATAGCCAATACAACCACTTCTTCTGGTTGATCCATTTGATATAGAATTGGCTCAATAAAAAGTAATATTATAAAAAGGATGATTCCCAGCACACTTGACAGCAACATTCCGTGTTGAAAATAACTTCTACCACCTTCAATGTTTTTCTCTCCATCAGCTTCAGCAATTAATGGTGTAATGGCAAAAGTAAAACCAATTCCGAGTGATAGTGCAATAAAAATAATACTGTTTGCCAAAGAAACTGCTGCCAGGTGAGCTGCTCCCAATTGCCCAACCATAATATTATCGGCCAACCCAACCAATACATGACCCAATTGCCCTAACATTACTGGATAAGCAATGCTTAAATTCTTTTTAAATTCAGATGTGTACAAGGAAAAATTCACGGATATTTTTATCAATTTTAAGACCACGAAGGTATTGATAAATAATGAATCATATTAACAAAATTACAACACATATTATTGGTGAATTTTATGTATTTTTGAATTTCAAAAACTGATAGAAATGGCTTCAATTACACTGCAAGGAAATGCAATACGCACATCTGGAAACTTAGTAAAGAATGGAGATAAAGCTCCTGATTTTAAACTAACTGCAAATGATCTATCTACCAAGACATTGGCAGATTTTTCTGGCAAAAAAATCATCTTAAACATTTTTCCGAGTATCGATACAGGTACCTGTGCTGCTTCTGTTAGAAACTTTAACAAAGAAGCTGCAAACTTAACCAACACGGTTGTTCTTTGTATTTCTAGAGATTTACCATTTGCACAAGCTCGTTTTTGTGGTGCAGAAGGGATTGAAAACGCACTAACATTGTCTGATTTTGCAACTGGAAGTTTTGGTAAAGATTACGGATTAGAAATTATAGATGGCCCTTTAGCACATTTACATTCTAGGGCAATTGTAGTTTTAGATGAAAATGGAAGTGTAATTTACTCTGAGCAAGTACCAGAAATTGTAGATGAGCCTAATTATACTGCAGCTTTAAATTCTATTAAATAATGAAAAACCCAAACGATAGTTTTCTAAGAGGAAGACTACGAAGCTTAAAATTTGCTTTAAAAGGAACTTGGTTATTGATTACCACTGAAGACAGCATTAAAGCGCAGTTATTTTTGGGAATTGTTTCTGTTATTATTGGATTCTACTTTTCTATTTCTCCAACAGAATGGATGATACAATTGCTATGTATTGCTTTAGTTTTAGTGGCAGAGTCATTAAACACAGCAATTGAAAAAACGGCCGATTTTGTACATCCAGAGTTTCACAAAAAAATTGGCTTCATTAAAGACATAGCAGCAGGAGCGCCAAGCTTTGCAGCACTATTTTCTTTGATTATTGCTACAATTATATACATACCCAAAATACTAGAGTTATTCTAAGCAAAACCTTTATATTTACATTTCAAAACTACAGAAAGACTTAATGGCTAAGAAAACAAAATCAACCAAACAAAAAACAGTTAGAAAACCTAGATTTCAAAGCCTAAAAGCTTTTTTGAATAACAGGCAAACTCACACTGTTTTCGGATTGTTTTTAATGTTGTTTTCGCTTTTTTTAGTCATCGCTTTTTTCTCTTTTTTCTTTTCTTGGAAAGCGGATCAAAGTACCATACATCAATTTTTAGACAGAACGATTGAAACTAAAAATCTCTTGGGTAAAGTAGGGGCTAATCTAAGTCACTTTTTTGTTTATAAAGGTTTTGGTATCGCAGCATTCATAATTCCTTTCTTATTATTTATTAGTGGATTTTATGGCTTATTTAAAATTCCGTTCAGAAAAGTTATAAAAACATGGAACTGGGGATTATTATTCATGTCATGGTTTTCTATTACTTTAGGGTTTGTTCCTGATAAATTTGTAGTTTTAGCTGGTATTGTAGGAGTTGAGATCAATGAATACTTGCAAACATTTCTTGGAAAAACAGGACTGGCGATTGTGTTGTCATTTTTATTCTTAACCTATATAATTGTTCGTTTTAAAATTACTCCAGAAGGAATTATCAATAAATACAGAGCAAATAAAAAGAATAAACCCGTAAAAGAATCTCTTGAAACTCCTATTGAAGCTCCAGTAATAGAAAACGAGTTTGTAATAGAGGACAAAACTAAGGTAGAAGATGCTCCTGAAAAGTCTGAATTCGAATTGTCAGTTGAAAATTTACAGCCTACAATTAACAATCATTCTGAAGTAAACACTCCAAATGAAGACTCAAAAGAAACAGTAGAAGACCATAATTTAGTCGACATTGTTTTAGAAACAAAAATCACAAAAGAAGAGCCTATTGAAGTTGCTTCTGAAGAAGTTGAAATTGCCGTAGAAAAAATAGAGGAAGAAAAATCTGTTACTGAAAACCTATCGGACAAATTGGTCAAGGATTTTGGCGAATTTGACCCCACCTTAGAATTGGGAAACTTCAAGTTCCCTACTTTCAATTTATTGAAACAATACAACGAAAGTATCTCTATTGATCCAGAAGAATTAGAAGCCAATAAAAACAGAATTTTAGAAACGCTTAAAAACTATAAAATTGGAATTTCTAAGATAAAGGCTACAGTTGGGCCAACAATTACATTGTATGAAATTGTTCCAGAAGCAGGTGTTAGAATCTCTAAAATCAAAAATTTAGAAGACGATATTGCTTTGTCATTATCAGCACTCGGAATACGTATCATCGCTCCTATTCCTGGAAAAGGGACGATCGGAATTGAGGTTCCGAATAAAAAATCGACCATTGTATCAATGCATTCTGTTATTTCTTCAAAGAAGTTTCAAGAATCTCAAATGGAATTGCCAATAGCTTTAGGTAAAACAATTTCTAATGAAACATTTGTAGTCGATTTAGCAAAAATGCCTCACTTGTTAATGGCTGGAGCGACAGGGCAAGGAAAATCTGTTGGATTGAATGCCGTATTAACATCGTTGCTTTATAAGAAACATCCTGCAGAAGTAAAGTTTGTTTTGGTGGATCCTAAGAAGGTCGAATTGACATTGTTCAATAAAATTGAACGTCATTACTTGGCCAAACTACCAGATAGTGAAGAAGCAATTATTACAGATACAACCAAAGTAGTAAATACATTGAACTCTTTATGTATCGAAATGGATAACCGTTACGACCTTCTGAAAAATGCAATGGTGCGTAATATTAAAGAATACAATACCAAATTTAAAGCACGAAAGTTAAATCCAAATGACGGGCATGAGTTTTTACCATACATCGTTTTAGTCATAGACGAGTTTGCCGATTTAATTATGACTGCAGGAAAAGAAGTAGAAACACCAATAGCTCGTTTGGCACAATTAGCACGTGCTATCGGAATTCACTTAATTGTAGCAACACAAAGACCTTCTGTTAATGTAATTACAGGAATCATCAAAGCAAATTTCCCTGCAAGAATTGCATTTAGAGTAACTTCTAAAATCGATTCGAGAACAATTCTAGATGCTGGAGGAGCAGATCAATTAATCGGTCGTGGAGATATGTTGTATACAGCAGGAAATGATTTAAACAGAATTCAGTGTGCTTTTGTTGACACACCTGAAGTTGAAAAAATAACAGATTTTATTGGTTCTCAAAGAGCCTATGCTGATGCACACTTACTGCCAGAATATGTTGGCGAAGAAGGTGGCACAGCTCTTGATATAGACATCTCTGACAGAGATAAATTATTTAGAGATGCTGCAGAAATCATAGTAACCGCACAACAAGGTTCAGCTTCATTATTACAACGAAAATTAAAACTTGGTTATAACAGAGCCGGAAGATTGATAGATCAATTAGAAGCTGCTGGTATTGTTGGTGGATTTGAAGGTAGTAAAGCCAGACAAGTTTTGGTCGCAGATTTTGTCGCTTTGGATCAATTATTAGAAAACGAAAAAAAATAGAAATCAGTACAATGAAAAATATAAAAATAGTATTCCTTTTAACAGTATTCGGAATTATCAATACTAGCGTTGCTCAAAGCAACGCAAAAACACTTTTAGATCAAGTATCTGCAACTATGGGGGCTTATACAAACATGCAAATCTCATTTAGTTCTAGTTTAAGTAATGAAGATGCCGGAGTAAAAGAAGGTGATGAAGATCCTATTTCTGGAAAAATTTCTTTAGAAGGAGAAAAGTATAATCTAGCATATTTAGGGAACAACTTTATTTTTGATGGTACAAAAATGTATGTGATCAATCACGAAGAAAAAGAAATAGCCATTAATGATGGTGATTTTGATGTTGAAGATGGATTCATTTATCCTTCAAAATTATTAACTTTTTACAAAGAAGGTTATACTTTTTCTATGGGAAAACTTAAAACAGTGCGCGGAAAAAAAATTCAATTTGTAGAATTAACTCCAATAGACAGTAATTCAGATATTGTAAAAGTAGAATTAGGGATAGAACTTAAGACAAAACACATTTATAAATTATCTCAATTAGGTGCAAACTCATCTAAAACCATCTTTGTAATAACTTCTTTTAAAAGCAATCAAACGTTTCCAGAAAACACGTTTACTTTTAGCAAAGAAGAATATTTAAAGAAAAACTACAGCATAGATTAGTACTACTATTAGTTCGTTATTTGGTATATGAAAATTCTTGACAAATACATTTTAAAAAGCTTTATTAGGCCATTTGTTGCTACCTTTTTAATTGTACTTTTTGTGTTAGTGATGCAAGCTTTATGGCTTGCTTTTGATGATATTGCGGGAAAAGGAATTGGCTTAATATTCATTTTTAAATTCTTGTTCTACACTTCCTTAATTGTAACACCACAAGCACTTCCAATTGGTGTTTTATTATCCTCAATAATGGCTTTGGGTAATTTTTCTGAAAGCTATGAATTTGCAGCAGCAAAATCTGCCGGTGTTTCTCTACAAAGATTAGTTAGACCATTAATTATACTGACCATTTTTATGAGTGGCATCAATTTTTTGTTTCTAAATAATGTATATCCATATGCAATGTTTAAACAAAAAAACTTATACATAAACATCAAAAAACAAAAACCTGCTTTAGCCCTAATTCCTGGTAGTTTTAATACAGAAATTCCGGGGTATCATATTAAATTTGATGAGAAATACGGTGAAGAAGAGAATCTCTTAAAAAAGGTTCTAATCCTTGACTTATCTGAAGGCAAAGGGAATAAAAAAATAATAACGGCAAAACACGGTAAGATAATTTCTGAAGAAGGTAGTAGATACATGACACTTGTATTGTTTAATGGTCATTTTTTTGAAGATCATATTAGTTATAAAACAAGAAAAAACATGCCCTCATCAACAGCCGACTTTGATGAATATTCTCTCAATATAGACATCTCTTCCTTTTCTAATGAAATTCCTGATGACGGTAATATAACGAGTTATCACATGTTAAGCCTAAAACAGCTTAAAGACACCATACCAAACTTAAAAATTTATTATGACGATTTTATTGATGGTAGAGCCAAAAGCTTATTTAATAACGCAGAGGGAAATAAATTGTATCAATATCCCGATTCATTGATCAACAAAAAGATAGACACCATAACCTTAGAAAATTTTAATGACAGAAGTGAATTGAGTATCATAAGATCTTCAATAATGAAAGCAGAAAAAGCGCTGAGCATCATTAAAAATAAAAAAGGCACTTTAAAATTAAAACGAAAAATATTAAACTTATATGAAATAGAATTTTACAATAGGGTCGCTTTTTCATTATCCTGTTTAATTCTCTTTTTTATTGGAGCCCCTTTAGGATCTATAATCAGAAAAGGTGGCTTTGGATTGCCCATGATTTTAGCCATTTCAATTTATGTTTTGTACTTTTTCACGAACACTTTTGGCAGAAATTTAGCTGAAGAAAGCTCTTTAACAGCTGCATTAGGCTCTTGGGTAGCCGCCATAATTATGATACCAATTGGATTTTTCTTAACAAGAAGAGCTACGAAAGATATGGGAATGTTTAATATTGATGTATTTTTGCAACCTATTACCAATTTTTTTAAAAAATTAAAGTCTAAAAAAGACCAATAAATGGAGACTACACACAACTCTAACAGCATACAATTAAATACAATTACAGAAGCAATTGAAGACATTCGTAACGGAAAAGTTATTATTGTTGTAGATGACGAGGACAGAGAAAATGAAGGAGATTTTGTTGCAGCTGCAGAGAAAGTGACTCCTGAAATGATCAATTTTATGGCTACTCACGGTCGTGGATTGATTTGTACTCCAATCACAGAAAAACGAAGTAAAGAGTTACAATTAGGCATGATGGTACATAACAACACCGATCCGATGGAAACTGCTTTTACAGTTTCTGTAGATTTAAAAGGAAAAGGTGTTACTACTGGTATTTCTGCAAAAGACAGAGCATTGACTGTGCAAGCATTAATCAACCCAGATACCAAACCATTTGACATGGCTAGACCTGGTCACATATTTCCACTAGTAGCTAAAGAAGGCGGTGTTTTACGTAGAACTGGTCATACAGAAGCTGCCATTGATTTTGCAAGATTGGCAGGATTTGATCCCGCTGGAGTTATTGTAGAAATCATGAATGAAGATGGAACCATGGCGAGACTTCCTCAGTTAATGAAAGTTGCTAAGAAGTTCGATTTAAAGATTGTTTCTATTGAGGACCTAGTTGCCTATAGAATGGAACATGACTCTTTGATTGAAAAGAAAGACGATTTTGATATTGAAACACGTTTTGGGACGTTCAGGTTGAGAGCATATCAACAAACAAATAACAAGCAAGTACATTTAGCATTGACACTTGGTTCTTGGTCTAGAGACGAGCCTGTAATCACAAGAATCAATTCTACATTGGTTAACAATGATATCTTAGGAACCTTGACAAACAATGCTGATAAAAAGCTCGATAAAATGTTTAAATCTATTACAGATAACGGCAAAGGGGCCATTCTATTTATCAACCAACAAAACCAATCTCAAAACTTATTAAAGCGTTTAGATATACTTAAAAAATCGCAAGCCGAAGGTGAAATGAAAGCACCAAGAATTAAAATGGACAGCAAAGATTTTGGTATTGGAGCTCAAATTTTACACGACTTAGACATACATAAACTACGCTTGGTTTCTAATACAACTCAAGAAAAACGTGTGGGTATGATTGGCTATGGTTTAGAGATTGTAGATTATGTAAAGTATTAGTTAGCGGTTAGCGGTTAGTGGTTAGTGGTTAGTGGTTAGTGGTTAGTGGTTAGTGGTTAGTGGAATTAAAAAAGTAACATCATTCTAACTATGCTATCCTGAGTTTTTTACCATGTTGTTACCTTGAACCTC
>Ga0209395_1005654_pt1 | contig 13977 bp, 10 predicted proteins | sample GOMGulsemesocosm_3_FD_184635 | JGI IMG/M metagenome (GOLD analysis project Ga0209395, IMG submission 184635) | Methane-oxidizing microbial communities from mesocosms in the Gulf of Mexico - GOM9D Gulf of Mexico (SPAdes) (version 2) | ecosystem: Environmental > Aquatic > Marine > Cold seeps... | reverse complement strand
TGTCAGGGACGCGAGCAGGACGCGGTAGCCTTATCGTTAATTTTAACCAGCACAAGTGGGCAGTTATTTACTGTAATTGGTATTACACCATATCTATTGGATCGACATCGATTGACCAGCGCACTTGACGACTGGCCTTATGCTTAGCGAGTTCTTGGCTTAGCACGGCGATAAATTTATGCAGCTGACTGCGTTTGGATGATTCAAAGATTACCTGCCAGCGAAACTTGCCTGCGCGGCGCTCCATCGGAGCCGGCATTGGACCTATTTGCCTGACCGGACTTTCTTTGATGCTTAACTGTATCAAGAGTGGTTCACCGATGGCTCGTAGCGCCAGATTAAAATTAGCGATAAGCTGATTGTCATGACATTCGACGCGAAGTAGCGCCATGTGCCAAAATGGAGGAAGTTGTGCTGCCTGACGCTCTTTGAGTGCCGCTTCACTAAACTTTAAATAACCTTCATGGTTAAGCCGCTGTAATAGTTGGTGTTCCGGATGATGGGTCTGCAATACTACCTGGCCTGGCTTACTCGCTCGTCCCGCACGTCCGGAAACCTGTAAGTAGAGCTGAGCCAGTTTCTCATTGGCGCGAAAATCACCACTAAATAAGGCTCCGTCCACATCGAGGATGGCGACTAGAGTTACATCAGGAAAATGATGGCCCTTTGCCAGCATTTGCGTGCCAATAAGGATTTGATAATCATTATTGGTGATACCTTCGAGTGAGGCATCTAATGCGCCTTTGCGCCGAGTGCTATCGCGATCGATGCGCACGCTGGCGTAGTCGGGAAATAGCTCATTAACCGCCAACTCTAATTGCTCGGTGCCGACACCCGCGGTAACGAGTTGGGTGCCGCCACAGCCTGGACATTGGTGAGGAATAGCATGTTGGTCGCCACAATGATGACACTGAATATAGCGATAACGTTGGTGCACCGTGTAGTGTGCATCACAGCGCTGACAGTCTCCGAGCCAGCCGCATTCATGACACAATAATGCAGGCGCATAGCCGCGTCGATTGAGAAACAACATGACCTGATCGCCGCGTTTCAAATGCTCGGCCATCAGTTGTAATAATTGAGGTGACATGCCACTTTGCAGCTTCACGCCTTTTATGTCGATTAGCTGATGGCTGGCTTCACTCGCATTGGCGGCGCGTTTGGTTAGGTTGAGTAGCTGGTATTTACCGCTGTTAGCGTTATGTAGCGTTTCAAAGCAGGGCGTGGCACTGCCTAAGACAAGGGGGATATTTTCCAGTTTTGCCCGCACTACCGCCATGTCGCGTGCGTTGTAACGAAAGGTATCTTGTTGTTTAAACGATCCATCATGCTCTTCATCGATGATGATCATGCCGGGGTTTTTAAGCGGCGTGAAAATTGCTGAGCGGGTGCCAATGATCAATGCTGCGCGACCTTGTTGTGCCTTGAGCCACCCATCCATGCGCTGTTTATCGTTGAGGGCGGAATGTAAAAATACAATTGGCACATTAAAACGGCTCTGGAAACGCTGTAATGTTTGTGGAGTTAGGCCTATCTCCGGTACTAAGATCAGCGCTTGCTTACCTGAACTAATGACTTGTTCAATCGCTTGGAGATAGACTTCTGTTTTGCCACTGCCGGTGATCCCAAGCAATAAGCTCGTGCTGAAGCCGCGCTCGACGTTGATCGCCGCAACCGCTATTGCCTGCTCTGGATTGAGGTTGTGTTTATCGCTTTCTATTATATGTTGCTCTTGCCATGAACAGACAGGATAGAGCGCTTGGGGTATCTGTTCAATCAATCCTTTATCAGCCAGGGCCTTAATTGCGGGGCTTGCAACGTCCGCTTGCTTCAGTGCGGCGGCGCTCATCGCTCCGCTATTGAGTAGTACGACTAATTGTTGCTGCTTTTTTGCCCGTTTAAGGCTGTCTGGTTCTAGGGCTCTACCTTGCTCTGTTAGTTGCCATAAGAGTGTCTGGGCGATGATCGCTGGTTCGCCCTTACGCAATAAGGTCGGTAGCGATTGTTGATAAATCTCGCCGAGCGAATAATGATAGTAATCACTTGCCCAGCTGAGCCAGTGATGGATCCGAGGATCTTGCAATGGTTGTTGATCCAATACTTCGATGAGGGACTTTAATTTAGCGGTATCAACATCAGAATTATCGAGATGTTCGGTGACAATACCAATCAGCTCTCGACTACCAAATGGAACTTTTACCCGCGCGCCAACATTAGGTAACGATATGTTTTCAGGGCATAAGTAGCTAAATGGACGACGTAAAGGGGTAGCTACAGCCACTTCGATTAGGGTTAGGTGCGACATGCGATCACTAAGTTTAACTTCAATGAGTTAAAGTCTAACGCCAATAATTGTGAAATAGAAGCGGATTATTTACACGATCCTCTAGCATCCCCGAGAAGCTTACTATATAATTCGCGCCCTATTATTTTACAATCTTCGTATGGTGTCCGACTTCGGGTTTGATAGCGATACGAACTATTTAGAGGTTTTCTAATGAAACAAGATATTCATCCTACTTATGAAGCAATCGTAGCAACATGTTCATGTGGTAACGTAATCAACGTTGGTTCAACTGTTGGTAAAAACTTATCGCTAGACGTATGTTCAAGCTGTCACCCATTCTACACCGGTAAGCAAAAGACTGCTGATGTTGGTGGACGTGTTGATAAGTTCAAATCTCGTTTTGGTTCACTTAAATCTAAGAAGTAATTTTTCTTTAATTTCAGTGAATAAAAAGCACCCTAGGGTGCTTTTTTTGTGCCTGTAATCCTAGCATCGGTAGCCTGCTGTAAACATGAAATGATCGGCCTCTAACTCATCCATTTCGTAAAACTGGCGACCGAGGCTTAACATGACGTGTTGCCATTCGACCTTAATACCCGCCGCGGCAAATAACCCCGTCGAAGAGTCACTACTTAGACGTCGTGTTTCTCGGGTTCCGTATATTGAGTCGGTAGTTGACTCATTCTCAAACGGACTTGGCCCGAAACTGTGAAGTTTTTATATACCCGTGCTACCTGGAAATGCGTGATTTGAGCAAGTCGAGAAGCGTGCCAAATGCTAGGCCTGAAATGATCGGTGTGGTCATTCCCCATCTTCATTTTATAACGACGCACGACGGCATGGATGCCGGCGCTAGCGCAACGCATTAGCTCATGGATGAGCGTAATTAGGGCAATGACAGGAGCATATTGCCGAGAATAACCATTAATTACAAATCATGCCTTGTACTAGCATCCTATCCAAGATCGATAACCTGAATTTTCAAGTGGCACGGGTATACTTAACCTCATTGGCTAGTCCAAATGTTAGTACTTTTAGAAAGCCGCTTTGTTTACCCTTGGTATACCGCACGTCCATCGCGAAAATGTCATTAAATTGGTAATTATACCCAAATTGATTGACGATCGAATGATCAGAATTTTCTTCATCATATTGCTAAAAATCTGTAATGCCCAAGCCGCCACCATAAAAAATAGTATGAGGACTGTTAATTAAAGATTCTGAAGCTAGCGCGATAGGGCTTAGCAGGAGAGCGGTACAACAGATTAGACTAACTATTTTTACCTATGAATGCCTTTGGTTATTGAATGATAATCGTTGCCAATATTAATGTTTTTATGATGTTTGGGGTAGTTATTTTTTGGTCAATGAGTTTCCCTGTGATGTAATTCTAAGTAAGTGCTAAGCTAAAGTGTGGAAGCTAACTAGCTTGTTCAAAGCTCTAATGATATGGAATGATCTTTGGTTATCGACTGAGGAGTAATGCATGAACAAAAAAATATTCGCAACAATAATGTTTGTTATCGCACTATTTATCTCATTACCCAGTGAAGGAACTAGCGCTCCTCAACAGGTTGAATTGTGGTGTTATTATGACTTTGCACCGTTCGCTATCAATAATAATCGCGATGGACTGACCATTGAACTGTCTGTCTTATTGACCGAGATGAGTGCTGGTCGCTACCAATTTATTCCCCGTTATTTACCACGAAAGCGCATCGACGAACTACTGCTGAGCAACGCTATCGGCGTGGTCGCCCTAGTGAACCCCGCCTGGTTTCCCAAATACCTCTTACGTTCTAGCGCGCTACTAGTGGGGTACGATACTATTATTTCACCCAGTAGCGCCCACGTTAATGCTATCTCAAAAGAGACTATCGAGGGCAAACGTTTTGTTGGTGTATTAGGGCATCAATATCCACTATTGAAGGGAGAGTTGAGACACGTCATTAGTTCGAGGTTAAATAGTTCTGACATGCAGAAACTGTTTATCTTAATTGCACAGAAACGGGGTGACTTTTCATTGGTTCCTAGTATTGTTGCTTCGTACTTTAGAAGTAACAATTCCGAATCTTCCACGTTAGTGCACTACAGTCATCTGGGGGAATCACGTTATACCAGACACCTACTGATGTCACCACATCATCAATTATTGAATGGCGACATCAATCAGATTTTAAAGTCAGAAGTAACCCACCGCCGTTGGCGGAATATATTAAAAAAGTATGATGTGGAGTCAATGTCCATTGATAAGCTAAGCAAATAGCATATGGATTTCCATATAATGGAATTCGTTCCCACAATATGTTTTTACGTTGATTCTGCTGTTTTTTTAACATATGGTAATACCAATTACATTACATGCCTATGCACATGATTCAGGTTGTAGTCAAAGTGAGAATAATAATGAGGTAAGTAGGTAAAAGTAAGCCAACTGTTACTGGCATGGATGCTAGTCCAAGCCTCCATGGATGGATTCACGGCGAGTTGAGCGTCTTTAACCTGCTTACCTGAAGCAACTACATAGGCATGTTACATTATTGAAGTGTGATGTGGTTTATTGGGTAGAGGCTGCTCGACGAAACCACTTATTTTCAATCACTTCGGTAACTACAACACTTTTAGATGAATTTGAAGCAAGTTAAACATTATTTGATATAAAGGTAATGTTTTTTATATTTTTTTATCATCTAAATTGTAATTTTGTAATATTAAATCCCTTTACTATCGGTGGATTTGTACCATTTAGCCATAAAAATGGCTGTTCTGGTTGGATCACTTATATAATTACTATTTTTAGTTGTAATTGGTGACTGACAGAGTATTTTAGAGGCACTTATTTTTATTTTATCCTTGCTAAGGTTTTTTATTAGCTAGGGTGATCTTATGAATATCGTGACTGTTTATTTAATCGTATTATCAGGGATACCGTAAGAGAATGACCGACTTTCGTCAACAAGCGCTCGACTACCACGCGCTACCTAAACCAGGTAAAATTAGCGTAGAACTTACGACTCCGGCTGAGACAGCAAGAGATTTAGCGTTGGCGTATAGCCCCGGCGTAGCTGAACCCGTACGAGAGATTGCCCAAGATCCAGAAAATGCTTACAAGTATACAGCCAAAGGAAATCTCGTCGCTGTTATTACTAACGGTACGGCTATTCTAGGGCTAGGTAATCTCGGACCATTGGCCTCTAAACCAGTTATGGAAGGTAAATCATTGCTGTTTAAGCGATTCGCTAATATCGACTCAATCGATATCGAGGTGAAGCATCGCACGGTTGAAGAATTTGTTGACACCGTTGCTAACATCGCTGACACCTTTGGCGGCATTAATCTTGAAGATATTAAAGCGCCAGAATGTTTCATGATCGAAAAAGCGCTTAAAGAGCGCTGTTCTATTCCTGTATTTCACGATGATCAACACGGCACGGCCATTGTAACAGCGGCCGGCATGATTAATGCGTTGGACATTCAAGGTAAGAAGATAGAAGAGGTACGCATCGTTTGTATGGGGGCTGGTGCTGCAGCTATCTCTTGTATGGAGCTATTGATCTCTTGTGGCGCGATGCGTGAAAAGATTTATATGCTGGACCGTAAAGGAGTCATCCATACCAATCGCGATGATTTGAATGAATATAAGCGTCGTTTTGCCAATAATACAGACATGCGAACACTGGAAGAAGTTATCGATAGTGCTGATATCTTTGTCGGTGTATCGGGTCCTGATGTGATTAACGCCGAGCACGTTAAGTTGATGGCGAAAAACCCTATCATCTTTGCTTGTTCAAACCCTGATCCTGAGATTAAGCCTGAACTGGCCCATGCGGCCCGTAAAGATTTAATTATGGCAACCGGACGTTCAGATTACCCGAACCAAGTCAACAACGTGCTTTGCTTCCCGTTCATCTTCCGTGGTGCATTAGATGTGCGTGCGTCGACGATTAATGAAGAGATGAAAGTGGCGGCGGTACATGCTATTCGTCAAATCGCTAAAGAAGAGGTACCAGCAGAGGTACTTAAAGCAAGTGGTTACAAGTCGCTTAGTTTTGGTAAAGAGTACATCATTCCAAAACCTATGGACGCGCGTTTGCTTACCCGTGTTTCTAAAGCTGTTGCACAAGCAGCCATCGATTCTGGCGTTGCCGCCATCGACATTGCCTGTCGGGTATATGGAATAAGTCAACTAATCGAGCTTTAGCGGCAATGACATTTAATCGCCAGCATAAAAAAGCCGCATCTGATGCGGCTTTTTGTTATCTAAAATACAAATTAGTTATCTGGTATTTCTTCTAGGCTAGCTAAGTAGTCCGCTAGGGTTCCGAGTTCGTCCATCATTTCTGTGGCGAGCTGCGGAATGGTATTGGGCTTGTCCTTCGCTAAATCACTGTCTTCAGGCAGTGGTTGGCCGGTGTAGGCATGTAAAAAGGCTTCACATAGCAACTCACTATTGGTGGCGTGGCGTAAGTTGTTAACCTGGCGGCGGGTGCGCTCATCGGTTAATATTTTCAAAAGCTTTAATGGTACCGATACCGTCACCTTTTTTACTTGTTCATTCTTTTTGCCATGCTCGGCATAGGGACTGATATAATCGCCATTCCAGACTGTCATGAAAACACCTTAAGTTTTTGCATTAAATATAGGATAACCCGTATTATCTATGTAATCATTATCGTGGATCCGATAGCGGGTTATTTTAAAAGTACGCCGATTTTAACGGCTTACTCAAGACAGTCAAATTTCTTATCAATTTATTGTCGATTATTATTCAAATAGACGTCTAAACATCTTGACGTCTGTATTGCGGTTAGTTAAATTAGCCATCTAGACATCTTTATATCCTAGCTGAATTTTAAGTCAAGCATTTGCTGGAGGATTTATGAACAAATTTGGAACTGAAACACTGGCGGTTCGCGGTGGTATTGCTACCGACACCCAACATGGGGCCGTAGTTGCACCAATTTATCTTTCGAGCACATACACTTTTAAGGGATACAACGAACCTCGTGACTATGATTATGCACGACGTGGAAATCCAACGCGCAGCGCGTTAGCTAAAGCGCTTGCCGATCTTGAGGGTGGCACTTATGGCGTAATGACTAGCACTGGCTTATCGGCAATTACTACCGTCATTCAGCTACTAACTCCGCAAGACACCCTGGTCATTCCCCATGATTGTTACGGCGGTAGCTATCGAATGTTTGATCACTTAGCTCGTCGTGGTTTATTTAAGCTGGTGGTGGTCGATCAAAATGATCAGCCAGCCCTTGATAAGGCAATCGCGCTCAAACCTAAAATGGTATGGCTCGAAACGCCGAGCAATCCGTTGTTGCGATTAGTCGACATCAAAGCCATCAGCAAGCAAGCTAAAAAAGCGGGGGCGTTGGTTGTGGTGGATAATACATTCTTAACACCTATTTTACAGCGCCCATTAAGCTTAGGTGCGGATATTGTGGTGCATTCTTGTACCAAATATATCAACGGCCATAGTGACGTGGTTGCTGGCGCAATAATCACCAAAGACGAGCAGCTTGGTATCGATCTCGATTGGTGGGCAAACTGCATCGGGGTAACCGGTGGTGCATTTGATAGTTACATGGCGTTACGCGGCCTGAAAACTTTGCCTGTACGTTTGAAGCAACATCAACAGAGTGCGGCGACTATTGCTCAGTTCCTCGATCAGCACCCTGCTGTTACTAAGGTTTATTATCCTGGATTGAGTGATCATCCTCAGCATCAGTTAGCCAAGGAACAGCAGCTTGGCTTTGGTGCGATGCTGAGCTTTGAGCTCGCGGGCAATATTGAACACTGTAAAGATTTTGTCGAAGAAATATCATTATTTTGTCTCGCCGAAAGTCTTGGTGGAGTCGAAAGCTTAATCGCCCACCCTGCGACGATGACCCACGCGGGGATGGAAGAAAGCGCCCGACTAACGGCGGGGATCAGTAATAGTTTAATTCGTCTTTCGGTCGGCTTAGAGACAGTCGAAGATTTAATCCAAGATTTATCTGGCAGCCTCGATACTGTGTTATCGGCTTTATAAGAGAGTAGTAAATGAGTGTTGTAGAGAGTCAGTTAGCGTTACATAAATTTGGTGGTAGCAGCTTAGCCGATCAAGCGTGCTACATCAGAGTAGCCAACTTATTATTAAGTCATGGTAGCGCCAAGGATCTTGTGGTTGTATCTGCCGCCGGTAAGACCACAAACAAGTTACTTAAGCTCACCGACTTGGCACGTCAGGGCATTGATTTTTTGCCCTTGCTTAGCCAGTTACAACATTTTCAAGCGCATTTAATTGAGCAGCTAATTGAGCAACCACAACCGTTGCTAACCGAGCTCAATAATGACTTTCAACAGCTGCAACAATGGCTCCGTGTATCTGATATCACGACATTCATCGGTAATGCCATTGTTGGCTACGGCGAGCTTTGGTCTTCTCGACTGCTGTCGGCATTACTATCTCAGCTTGGGCGAGCGAGTATTGCGTTGGATGCGCGCGATTTTTTATTAGCTCAGGGATTGATAACACCGATTGTTGACGAAGCTATTTCTAGTCAACGGCTGACCGCATTGAGCCAATCACACTCAGGCAAGCAGCGGGTGATCACCGGCTTTATCTGTGCCAATGACCAACAAAAAACGCTGTTGTTGGGCCGCAATGGCAGCGATTATAGCGCAACCCTTATTGCTAAACTCGCTGGGGCTAAAGCCGTCAATATTTGGACTGATGTCGCAGGTGTTTTTAGTGCCGATCCTAACTTGATTAAAGAGGCGGCACTTATTGAACAACTTAGTTTGGCGGAAGCTCAAGAGCTTGCACGTTTAGGTAATCCGGTCCTACATCGCCGCACATTACAGCCACTGAGCAAGGATAAGATCGCATTGCGTGTGCGCTCGAGTTTCACTCCTGATGCTGCATTTACCGAGATTGGAAAGCGCCTAGGTCATGTCGGAGACTGTATCGTCAATGGTATGGATAATGTCGAGTTATATCGACTATCAGATAATGATAAAAGTGCACAGTTACTGCAATCGTTACCGCAACACGGTTTCTTCCCGCTGGTGGCCACTCGGCATAGCAATCAGTTGTTATTGGTGATGGCCAATGAAGTCGCCAACAGTTTTGACGCGCTATTGAACCTACATAGTGACATTAATTGGCAACGGGAATCGAATGTGGGCTTAATTTCCTTACTCGATGCTGGCGTATCGTGGTACCGCAAGTTGTTTAATCAGCTGCTCGCCAAAGAATCCTCTTTGCCGGTGGTTCTCTCTGACAATGGCTTGAGCCTCAGTGTTATCGTACCCGCGAAACGCGTAAATATTTTAGCCTATTTACTGCATCAGAAGATTTATACGCCGGCCAAGCGCATTGGCGTGGTGTTGCTCGGTGCCGGTAATATTGGCCAATGCTGGATTGACTTATTCGTTGAACAGCAGAAAAAACTGCAAACGGCGTTAAATCTACACCTACCACTGGTAGCTATTGTGCGGTCGAGCAGTGCTTTAATCGACTTTTCTGGGATTAGTCCTGAAGATTGGACTGAGCGTTATCAAGAAGAAAGCCGAGACTTCAATACGCAAAGCTTACTTAGCACGTTTGACAATCATCCGCTCGATGAGTTGGTGATGCTGGATATCTCAGCCGATCAAGGGATAAGTGATCTCTACCCAGAAATTCTCAGTAATGGCTATCACCTCGTCAGTGCTAATAAGTTGGCTGGCTCTGGCAGCAGTGACTTTTACACCAAAATTAAACAAGTGGTGCATAGTAATAACTGCCATTGGCGTTATAACGCCAGTGTGGGTGCTGGCTTGCCGGTACAGTATGCGATTAATGACTTACGTCATAGTGGCGATACAGTGACAGCGATTAGTGGCGTATTCTCGGGTACGCTGAGTTGGCTGTTTGAGCATTTTGATGATAGTGAGCCCTTCTCGCAATTATTGCTGCGCGCCCTGTCGTTAGGGATCACTGAACCCGATCCGCGCGATGACTTGTCCGGTAAGGACAAGCAGCGTAAATTGCTTATTTTGGCTAGAGAGTCTGGTCATGAATTGGATTTGTCTGATATTGAACTCAGCTCGATGGTGCCGCAATCATTGGCTGACATTCCGCTGAATGAGTTTTTAGCACGCGCCGATGAGCTTGACCCTATAATGTCGCAGCTTTATCAGCAGGCAAAAGCGCGTAATGAAGTGATCCGCTATGTTGCGGCATTAGAGATCGATGGAAAACAGCAGCTTACAGCGCAAGTTGGGCTCCAATCGCTCAGCGTTAATCACCCCTTTGCGGCGTTAACGCCTTTGGATAATGCCTTTCTGATTAAGAGCCTGTGGTATCAAGATAATCCATTGATTATTAGAGGCCCTGGTGCGGGACGTGAAGTCACCGCGGCGGCAGTACAATCAGATCTGTTTACAATTTTAAAGGCAATAGCTTAAACACGACTAATCGGGGCTAGCAGTGAGTCGCGGGTATCTAAGCGAACTGATACTGGAATGGATGCTTGCTTGCTCAAGCCTCCATGGGTGAATTTACGGCGAGTTAGGCGTCTTTAGCTTGCAGATCTGAAGCATCGACATAGGCATGTTATTTTATTGCACAATCGCTGACGTAAATGGCGCCGCTAACCTGAGGTGTTCAATTGTTCTAAATTAATTTACACTGCGCGTTGATCTAATAACATAGAAAGCGCCATGTCATTTCAATCTATTCGTCATCTAAACAGCTTTAAACTAGCCGTTAGCGCCCGGCGGCTCGTTAATATCACCAGCATTGACGTGCTAACTGCACAACTCCCAATTGGCGGTAATGTGTTGCTGCTTGGTGGCGGCTCAAATATGTTATTCACCCAAGACTATGCCGGATTGGTGTTATATAACCAGCTGCGCGGGATTGAAATAACACAAGACAGTGATTTTTATTATCTACAGGTCGCTGGTGGTGAAAATTGGCATGATCTGGTGATAACATGCGCGGAGCAGGGCATTGGCGGTCTTGAAAACCTCGCGTTAATTCCGGGAACGGTGGGAGCGGCGCCAGTGCAAAATATTGGCGCTTATGGTTTGGAGTTTTGCGATGTCTGCGAACACGTTGAAGCCTACAGCCTTGAAGACGGTAGAAAGCGGTCATTTAGTGTTGCCGAATGTGAGTTTGCTTATCGCGATAGTCTTTTTAAATCGCAGCGTAGTTACTTTATTAGCAGTGTGCGTTTAAAGCTTAGCAAGCAATGGCAACCAATATTGGCCTATGGCGAGTTAAAGGCATGGGCGAGCTCGTTAACTATTGCCCCAACGCCTCTACAGGTTGCCAATCAAGTGATCGCCATCCGAGAGAGCAAGCTCCCCGATCCTGCAATAATTCCCAATGTAGGCAGCTTCTTTAAGAATCCGTTAGTTTCCATCGAACAGGCACAGGTACTCAAGACATTATATCCGACGATGCCACAATACCCACATCGGGGGCTAGTCAAACTCGCTGCGGGCTGGTTAATCGATCAATTGGGGCTAAAAGGCTACAGTATCGGTGGTGCCGCAGTTCATCAACATCAGGCATTGGTGTTGATCAATAAAGCACAGGCAACCCCCGACGATGTCGTTAAGCTGGCTCAATATATTCGGCAGCGAGTAGACCAGCATTTTTCGGTTTCACTTGAGCCTGAAGTAAATTTCATCGACGCCCACGGCTATAGTCATTTAGATAAGGCACTAAGCGATGTTTAATCAAACGACACAGCAAATTTTAGAGCGGTTAGCTGGTGGCAACTTTTGTTCTGGTCAACAGCTTGGCGATGAGCTAGGGATTAGTCGAGCGGCAGTAGGTAAACACGTTAATGCACTGCAGCAGCTTGGCCTTAACATATATAGCGTAACGGGGAAGGGTTATAAGCTAGATCACGCGACCAGTTTGCTTGAACAAGGAAAGATAACCGCCTTAATGACATCACAGCAACGGCAATTGGTTGAAGTTAATACTGTGGTTGATTCAACGAATGAAATCATTAAGCAGAAAATTCATCGTGGCGACTTAGCTTGTAACGCTTCGGGCTATACCGTATTTGCTGAGGCGCAAACCGCGGGGCGAGGCCGGCGCGGTCGTCAGTGGGTATCTCCTTTAGGCTCTAGTCTATATTTTTCGACCCACTGGCGCTTTGAGCAAGGTATTAGTGCGACTATGGGGCTGAGTCTCGCTGTTGGTATTGCGCTGGCTGAGGCGCTTGTTGATTTAGGCGTCTCAGACCTTGGCCTAAAATGGCCCAACGACCTCTATTTTCGTGGCAAGAAACTGGCTGGTATTCTGATTGAGCTAGAAAGCCAGGGCGCCGATAGTTGCGATATCGTGATCGGTGTTGGTATTAATATTGAATTACCGCCTCACGTTAGCGAGCAAATCGATCAGCCATACATCGATCTAAGTGACGCTGGTATCGCGCTTGATAGAAATGTAATCGCCGGTGTATTGTTAGCTAAACTGTGGCAAGTGCTCGGGGAGTTTGACCAGCATGGTTTTAAAGCGATGGTGGAACGTTGGAACAAATTTGATTGTTTTGTTAACGAAAAGGTCGAGCTTCTTGTGGGCCAGCGGCGTATTGGGGGGATCGCGAAAGGGGTTAATGAGCAAGGTGGTATCGTTTTGTTAGGTGACGAGGGTGAACAAACGTATTTTGGTGGTGAAATATCCTTACGTAAAGCTACTGATGAAACAGGACTAGATTGATAATGAACCATTCGATTAAGCTGCTAATAGAAATTGGCAATAGTAAATTAAAAGCCTCTCAGCTACATTTAGATGCTAAGGGGGATATAACGGGTATGCACTACATAGGCAGTTATGTGGTGAAGGATTTTTGTCATCGTCCGAATCTAGACAAGATAGGCGAAATTGATCAAATCATTTATGCCAATGTCGGTAGCGAACAAAACTATCATCATGTTAAGACACTCGCTCGTAAACTCCGTGTACGTTATCAACAAGTATCCAGCCCAACACATGCTTTTGGTGTAACCAATAGTTACGATATGCCAAAGAAACTCGGTATCGATCGTTGGTTAGCATTTCTGGCGGCCTACAAGGATGCTAATGCGCCAGTAGTAGTGATTGATATCGGTACTGCGATGACGGTTGATCTTGTCGATGCCTCAGGATGTCATCTCGGCGGCTGGATCAATCCAGGATTCAGGTTGATGAATCTGGCGCTCACTGAGCATACCGCACTGGTACGTAGTGGTGGTCACCATGGTGAAGAGCTGTCTTTTGCTACCCAGACTAAGGAGTGCGTACAGAACGGTTGTCGTGCTGCACTCGCAGGTACGGTACTTTATGCCATTGAAAAGGCTAAAACTCGGTTCGGTGGAGTACAACCGACACTCTATCTTACCGGTGGTGGCACAAATCATTTGCCGCCAGAGATTAAAAAGCTGGGAAACTATCGTCCACATTTGGTCCTTGAGGGGCTTGCTTTGTACGTAAATTCAGCGAATTGACTTGAAAGTGAGCGACTAAGCACCTTTTTTCAAAAAAAGTTAAGTTTTTTAAAAAAAAGGATTGCATTGGGCAAATCAAATCCCTAATATACGCACCACTGAAACGGAACGCCGACATAGCTCAGTTGGTAGAGCAACTGACTTGTAATCAGTAGGTCCCGAGTTCGACTCTTGGTGTCGGCACCATCTGTTTCAATGTAGAA
>Ga0209395_1005650_pt1 | contig 13986 bp, 14 predicted proteins | sample GOMGulsemesocosm_3_FD_184635 | JGI IMG/M metagenome (GOLD analysis project Ga0209395, IMG submission 184635) | Methane-oxidizing microbial communities from mesocosms in the Gulf of Mexico - GOM9D Gulf of Mexico (SPAdes) (version 2) | ecosystem: Environmental > Aquatic > Marine > Cold seeps... | reverse complement strand
CTCGATCGCTAAAGCCGCCGGTACGGAACAAACCACCAGGTTTCCTCAATTGAGCGAAACGTCTTGTGCGATCCGAAACGAAGACGGCAGCTTTCAGATTGTCGAACCTGGCTAGCTGCACGCCATTAACAGTTGAGATGCAGCGCTCTCCTTCCCCAATTCTTCATCACAGCGCATGTTTTTGATTACTCAGAGAACAAATACGCCCGGGTCGCACCATGCCCTGCCCCTAAATAACAATGGCGACATTTGCCAAATTCAGGCCAATCGTCTACTATTTTGACCTAGTTGCTTTGGTCGTTGGTTTTAAACGCGGAGGGAATTACCCATGCGTACTTCTATGGTCATTTTTCTATTTTCAACAACAGCATTGCTCGGTGGCTGCCCACCTATTGTGAGTTATCAAGAAGATCCGCCCCCCGCGACGGCAGCACCCGCCACCAGTGGCTCAACAACCGGGACCAGCTCAGGCGGAGGCAGCAGTTCAGGTGGGTCCAGTGGTTCGGGCGATAGCGGCGACAGTGGGGATTCCGGCGGCGGCGCTGGTGGCTCAGGAGGAGGCGGCGGTGGTTCCGGAGGAGGTGGTGGTGGAAGCAGTTGGGGATGACCTATCAGGGCGACCCACCGACATCTGACTGTCTATCGATGATCACGCTGGTTGCCGCCATGACCGGACATGGTTTCGCGGCTTCGGCTGACACCACAACTTCCAGCCAATCCACAGCAGTCTTTGAAAAGCCAATATCATCTGGCGCTACTGACATTGCCATTGTTGTTGGCATTCAAAACTACACGCATGTCTCCGATCTGACCAACACGTTGCAGGACGCGCAAGCGATGTCTGCCATGCTCAAATCCTTTGGCTACACCGTTTACGAAGGCTACGATTTAGACAAACGCGGATTTGAGACGCTACTGCGTCAGGCGGCGCTGAACATTCGGGTCGGTGGTCAGGTGTTTTTCTATTACGCGGGTCATGGCATCCAGCTGGGGCGACGTAACTATCTGTTGACCAGCGATGCCGCTCTGACTGACATTCACGATTTGCCTTTCCAGTCGGTGACACTTGATCGAATTTCAGCCATTTTGGGCGGCAAGGCCAACAGCCAAATCCTGATGCTGGACTCCTGCCGCGACAACCCGGTCCCCGACATCAAAGTGACCGCAGACATTGGTGCCGATCTGTTTGAAGCCCGCGAAGGCTTTGACGTTTTCCGTCCACCGCTGAATACACTGGTGGCCTTTTCCACTTCACCCGGCGCCACCGCGCTGGATGGTGAGCCGGGGTCAAACAGCCCCTATACTGCCTCGGTCATCCGGCAATTCCCTGCACGGCCACAAGATGATGCAATTACTATTCTGTCTGCTGTACGCGGAGAAGTTTATGAACTGACTGACAGCGCACAAATCACCTGGGAAAGCTCGACGTTAACAGAGAAATTGTTTGTACACCCCATCGCCAATGTGGTGGACGTCCAGCAAAACGATGGCCTCCAACGCGGCTTGGCTATGATCGAAATACCGCAGGTTTTGACAATTTCCGCACCGCTCGGTCGGTCACTGGAACTCGCACCAGAAATTCTGCCTTATTTATCCCCTGGAACCGAAGTCTCAATTACAACACGCCCCAAATCTGGGGTTTCGTCAATTGAACACTCCGCCGACGGACCTCTTAGTCTTAGCTATACGCCGGAACTCTCTGAAATTTCGTCGCAAAACCCCTCTGATGCAAACCGGTCAGATCGTATGGTGTTGCGGTTGGCACAGGGCGAAACTGAGCGTGATATCACACTGAACTTGGACATTCTTGCCTCAGACTGTGATCTGCAGGCCGGGGACCTGTTGGATCTGCAAGGTGTTGGATTGTACCGGTTTCCAAATGAAATTGATGTAGGCGCAGCCGAGACATCCTGCCGCCAAGCCGTAAAGAACGCGCCAGAAATTGGCCGATTCCAGTATCAACTGGGCCGTGCTCTTCAGGGCCAAGGCCGCTTGATTGACGCCTATCACACCTTTCAGGCGGCGGCCGATCTGGGCCATGTACGAGCCTATAACGCCTTGGCCTATCTGATGATCACCCCAAACATAGACCGTGCCACCGTTGCCATCCCGCTGGACCCGGAAACTGCGATTGCTCTGTGGGAGAAGGGCATCACCGCTGGCGACCCGTTCTCGATGCATGCGCGCGGCAAGCGGCTGTTACACAGCACCACCAGCGAAGACGATCGCCGACGCGGGTTTGAATTACTCAGCCGTGCCGTTGAACTGGGGCACACCTATTCCCTGAACGAGTTGGGTGTTTTCTATCTGTGGGGCCCTGAAGGGCTGGCCCAGCCCAAGCGTGGCTTATCCTACCTCAAAGCCTCGGCCGAGCGTGGTGACATCTATGGTATGGCCAATCTGGGTTTTGCGCATCGTGATGGTATAGCCGGCCTGACAAAAGACCCGAAGGTCGCCAGAGACCTTTTCGCCCAAGCCTCGGAATTGGGTCATCCCTCTGCACCCGCCGAAATTGCCCGGATGATCATGAAGGGGGATTTACCCGAAAATGACGCGGTTGAAGCGCTGAGCTGGAATGATATGGGCCTGGAACGCGGCGATGCTTGGGCCGGAACCAATGGCGCATGGATTGCCTTCAACAGGCTTTCATCGCGCATTCCATTACATTCAGCGGTGGCGCGGGCGGGTAAGGCGATGGCCCTCAACAATGATGAGGCCGCGGTCGCGGCGCAGCGCCTGTTGAACGACCTTTCAAACAGTGACATCGACGCCGGAACACAAGCGATTTTAAAAGACTTGGGTGGCAACGTGACTACGGACGGGCAATTTGGCCCTGCCTCCAGACGGGCAATGAACGATGCTGCCGCAAAGGCCGGGTTGACGCCGCAGACCCCAGCCAACGCCATTGATCGGCTCAGGTTTGCCGCCCAGATCCATTGGGCGCTTAACCCAATTCGCCAGGATCTGTTCTAGCGTCTCCAGGCTTTTTCATGTGACGTTTTGGTCAGGCCAATGTGTCCTCGCTATCCAAATGCGCAACTCGGGCACCAGACTTGTTTGATGTCACCACTCCAAGCGATTTCAGCTTTCGGTGTAATGCTGAACGCTCCATGCCCACAAAGGTTGCGGTTCGGCTGATATTTCCGCCAAATCGGTTGATTTGTGTCAGCAAATACTCCCGCTCAAAGGCCTCGCGCGCTTCTCGTAGGGGAAGGGTCGCCAGAGCCCCGGACAGCACCACACGGCCCTCCTCGTTGGGCGCGTCATCCTCACGCGGAAGTTCACTGGCTTCAATCGGGCCGCTCCCGTCGCCCAAAATCAATACACGTTCCACCAAGTTTTTGAGTTGCCGTACGTTGCCTGGCCAGATCATTGTCTGCATCAGCGCCACAGCCTCTTCGCTTAACGCGCGCAGTGGAAGGCCCTGGTTGTCATTGAAATGATTGATGAAATGTTCGGCCAGCTGCGGTATGTCCTCGCGTCGATCAGCCAGCGATGGAACCGCAATCGGCACCACATTTAGCCGGTGATACAACTCTTCGCGGAACCGCTCGGACGCAATTTCAAGCGTCAGATCCTTATTGGTCGAAGAAATCACCCGGAGATCAACCCGGACCTTGTCAGCCCCACCTACACGTTGGAACTGCTGGTCGACCAAGACACGCAGGATTTTGGACTGGGTGCCCAGAGGCATATCCGCGATCTCGTCAAAATAGACGATCCCGTTATGAGCCTGCTCTAGCAACCCCGGTTCAATGCCACGCTCGGCTGTTTCGCGCCCAAACAATACCTCTTCCATCCGGTCCGGTTCAATGCTGGCACAGTTAACCGTGATAAACGGCGCGGACGACCGGTTTGAATTGGCGTGAATGTAGCGAGCCGCGATTTCTTTGCCGCTGCCAGCGGGTCCGCTCAACATCACCCTTCCGTTTGATTTGACCACCTTGTCCAGCTGACCAGTCAGTGCACGGTAAACAGCCGAGTCACCGATCATTTCGGAACTTCCGGAATCGAGCCGCCTGAGGTCAGTGTTTTCACGTCGCAACCGCGAGGTTTCCATGGCACGGCGGATCACCACCATCAACTGGTCAATATTAAAGGGCTTCTCGATGAAGTCGTAAGCACCTTGCTTGATCGCAGCCACAGCGATTTCAACATTGCCATGGCCTGAAATGATTACCACTGGCACTTCGGGATTGTCGCGTTTCACGGCCTTTAGGATGTCGATACCATCCATCTGGCTGTCCTTGAGCCAGATATCCAGGATCAATAGCGCCGGCACTTCCTCGTTCAGCGCCACCATACATTCATCAGAGTTGGCCGCTTTTCGGGTCGAATAACCCTCGTCCTCAAGAATATCCGCGACCAGTTCACGAATATCACGTTCATCATCGACTACCAGAATGTCACTCATGTCAGACCTGCCTTCTTTGTATTTCTGTTGTTGTGCGCCACATGCGCCCCGGCTGGCAATCGGATCACCGCCATGGCGCCCCGGTGTTGCTGACCGTCAAATTGTGGGGCATCCTCCAACACGAGGCTACCTCCGTGTTCTTCAATAATTTTTTTCACAATAGGTAATCCCAACCCGGTCCCCTCATCCCGCGTTGTGACGTAGGGCTCAAAAAGACGGGCCCGGTCTTCGGGGAGGCCAATGCCGTTATCGGCAATGGTAATTTCAAAGCAATTATCCCAGTCTTTGAGCGACACCCGGATCTGTGGGTCATCGGATTTTTGCCCGGTTTTCTTCTCACGACTGATAATGGCTTCACCGGCATTTTTGATCAAATTGTTCAATGCTTGGCTGATCATGGTGGCGTCCAACTCTGCCAATAACGGTGACGTTGGCAAGTCGGCCGTCACATTATGATCAGGCTGCCCCGACTGCTGCAACAACACAGCATCGTGCACCAGTGCAACCAGATCTTCCTCGCGCCGATCCGGTTCTGGCATCCTTGCAAATTTTGAAAACTCATCAACAATACGGCGTAGGTCATTGGTTTGGCGAATAATTACATCTGTCATCGCCTGCAGTTGGTCGCTGTTTTCCACTCCCAATTTTGGGGCAAACTTACGTTTGATCCGCTCAGCACTCAACTGGATGGGCGTCAGAGGGTTCTTGATTTCATGGGCAATGCGCCGCGCCACATCCCCCCAGGCCGCCATCCGTTGAGCGCTGACTAGATCAGTCACATCTTCAAAGGCCACTACATAGCCTTCTAGTCGGCCGTCTTCTGACAGTCTCGGCGACATGCGAACCAGCAGGTTTTCCAACCGACCTTGCCGGGTGACTTTCACTTCGCCCTGTACCACTTCACCGGCAGCTGCAGTCAGGTCCGAAAACAGCGCGCCAAATTCGGGCACCGCAACAGACAGGTCCAATGATTGTTGCTCCCCGTGCCAGTCCAACAACCGCTCTGCTGATCGATTTACGAAAGTCACGCGACCCTGTTCGTCAAGACCAACCACCCCGGACGTTACCGACGACAACACCGAGTCGAACAAACGGCGTCGGCCTTCGATGTGATGCGTATTGTCCAATAGTGCATCTCTTTGGGCCTTAAGATCCCGCGTCATGTGGTTGAAATAGCGACCCAAATCTGCAATTTCATCATCGCTGTCTTCTTCAGGAACCTGAACATTCAAATCACCGCCACCAACCCTTTGTGCAGCCACAGTCAAGCGCCCAACTGGTCGTGACAAACGTTCGGCAAACCACATACCCAACCACATTGCAGCCAAGATCAGGATCACCGCAAAGCCCAAATAGAGCAGGCCAAATTCAAACAGTACCCGGCCCCTCTCGTTCTCTAATTGCTGATATAAATGCGCTGTTTGCTTGGTTTCATCCAGCAGGTTCAACAGCTCGCCATCAACATTGCGACTGACATATAGATAGCGGTCAACAAAGGCGTCCAGCCGCACCAGAGCGCGGAACTCGTTGTTGTCCCAGTCTTGTAGGATGGTCAGTCCGTCGAACGATGCATTGCTGATGTCGTCCCCGGCTGGCTTTTCGAAATCAAACTCATATGATCGCTCGCCTCGCACCCGGATTTCACCGTCACCGTCCACCACATAGGCCTCACGCAGCCCGCGTTGGATCTGCAGCTGGCCTTGCGTCAGTATTTGGCGTAATTCTGCGTCATTCATAAAAAAGCTACGTGAACGGCTGGTGTCCAAAAACCGGGCCAGAGCCTTGGCGTCTTCGGATAGATCTCGACGCTGTTGGGTTTCATATGCCTCAGCCGCCGCCAAGGAGCTGCCAACAACCTGTCGCACCCGGTCAGAGAACCAACCTTCAAGCCCAACATTCACCGTCAAGCCAGCAAACACCGCCACTGTAACCGTCGGCACCAGTGCCAAAAAGGTAAAGGCACCGATCAAACGCAAATGCAGGCGGGATCCCGCCGATTTGACCCGTCGCGCAGCGACCAGCCGCCCAATTTGCGCCAAGACCAGGGCTGCAATTGTCAGCACGTAGACCAGATCAGCCAGTAGGATCAGCCGCAGCGTCGGCGAAGACGCACCGCGGCCAAAAGGGCCTAGAACCATAAAGGTAATACCCGCCAGCAGCGGCCCTAACACCACAAGCCCAAGCGTGCCAATGTTACGCGCCCGGCGGGTTCTACGCCACCGATCCAAGACCGCAAATGGACCGTAAGCCGAGCGAATATGTGACCTCTGCGCCACGAGTTACCCTCATCCTGATGTATGACCGTACTGGCCAGCCGCAATATATCGTGGACATCTACCAGTTGAGCTACTGGTTTACCACGCCTATGTGGCGATATTACATCAGTTTGCGGCGGCGTGTCACCTGAATATCCAGATCAGTTATCTTTTTGCGCAAAGTATTCCGGTTGATCCCCAGTAAATCAGCACATTTGGCCTGGTTCCCACCCGTTGCCAGCAGTGAAATTTCGATCAGCGGCGTTTCAACCTCGCGCAGCAAACGGGTGTATAGGCCTGGAGGTGGAAGAATGTCGCCGTGAAGGTCAAAGTACCGCTGCAAATGGCGTGCAACGGTTTCCGACAATTTTTCGTCCGCGCCTCCCCCAAGGGCAGGCTCGACTTCGGGTTGTGGCCCCAGCACTGCAGCGACCTCACTCTTGGTGATTTCCTCACCGCGTGCCGTCAAGCTGAGGCGGCGGATAACATTTTCGAGATGACGCACATTACCTGGCCAGGAATAGTGACGCAGCATGTCCCGGCTCTCATCGCTCAGATATCTATGCGGGGCGCCGTCGTTCTCAGCGCGGATCAGGAAATGTTCAGCCAATAAGCTGATGTCTTCGACGCGTTCACGCAAGGATGGGACATGCAGCCCCGTCCCGCAAATTCGGTAATACAGGTCCTGCCTCAATGTACCGGCGTCGATGGCTGCAGAAAGGTCTTGCTGGCTGGTGGCCATAAACCGCGGGCTGTAATCGCCTGGTGCATCGATCATGCGCACCAGTCTTGCCTGGGCCTCATCCGGCAGGTCGACCAACTCATCGATCAGCAAAGTGCCTCCCTTGACCCTGGCCAAAAGCCGAACCGGCCCCTCCAGCTCTGCCAATTCCGCCGATGAGGCACAGATAAATGGCAACGTGCGCCGATCTGAAAAATCGTGAATAGCCCTGGCAATCAATGATTTGCCAGTGCCGCTTTCACCTGAGATCAACAGCGGGAGGTCGGTGTTCATGACCCTAGCAATCAACTGATACAGAGATTGCATAACTTCAGTGCGCCCCACCAATGGCAAGTCATCTGGCCGCTCAGGTCTCTCAATCCTGGGCGAAACCGTCCCGATGTCCCTCTTCGCCAGCGCTTTGGCGGTTCGCTTCATCAAGTCCGGCAGGTCAAACGGCTTTGGAAGGTAATCATAGGCCTCCGCCTCGGCGGCCTTGATCGCCGTCATGATGGTGTTCTGAGCCGAAATGATAATCACTGGCAAACCTGGGCGGTCCTTTGTGATTTTTGGCAGCATTTCCAAACCATTACCATCCGGCATGACAACGTCGGAAATGACAACATCGCCCTTACCTTCGGCCACCCAGCGCATCAGCGTGGTCAGCGATGACGTGGCATGGACTTTGCAACCAGCACGGGTAAGCGCCTGGGTCAAAACGGTGCGAATGGTGCGATCGTCATCGGCGACGAGGACAGTGCCGTCCATTGGATCTTTACTCCTTAAGTCTTGGCTTCGCGTGGAATGCGCGACAACGACAGGCGGAACACGGTCCGCCCCGGAGCCGAGCTTACCGAAATCCAGCCATTGTGATCTGAGATTATTTTGCTGACCAGCGCCAGGCCAAGGCCCGTGCCGTTTTCACGCCCTGATACAAAGGGATCAAAAATATCGTCACGGATAGCCGATGGCAGACCTGGACCGTCATCAATGATTTCAATCTGCAAGGGCAGAGTCTTGCCAGTCCCGTCGCTGCGGCGCAGCCGGAATGAATGCTCATAGAACGTCCTGATCGTGATCGTTCCATGTTTTGAAACAGCAGCTTCCGAAGCGTTCTTTAGTAGGTTAAGCACCACTTGCAGCAATTGATCGGCGTCGCCCCATGCCATTGGCAAAGACGGGTCGTAGTCTTCGGTGATGGTCATATGCGCGCCAAATCCCAATGCCGCTGACCGCCGGGCACGGTCCAGAACATCGTGTAGATTGACGGGGTGGAAATCTGGTTCTGACAGATTACCAAATTGCTCTACCTGTTCCAACAACTTCACAATTCGTCGGCACTCGCCAACAATAAGATCAGTTAATTCCATGTCTTCCGGCACCAGGTTCATGCTCAACAATTGGGCCGCGCCGGTTATCCCTGCCAGAGGATTTTTGATTTCATGGGCCAACATTTCAGCCATTCCAATGGCCGATTGAGCGGCGGATTTTGCGGAATGCGTCCGCGTCATCCGACCTGCCAGTTCACGTGGAGACAGCATCAGCAACATCTGCCCCGGATGCCCCGCAACAGGTGCCACTTGAATGCCGCATTGCAGCGGAGCCCGATTGCCCGACCCAACGTCGATATCATTCACAAACAAAGGAGCATCATCCCGTCGAGCGCGCGCAAACGCCCCTTCGATCGGCGCATCAATGGCGATTTCGTCCCAAACCGGACGACCCAAAACCGATTTACGCGAGGAGTTCAAAAATCCCTCGGCCGCGGAATTCATTTCAATTATTCGGTCATCAGCATCGATCAGAAACGCTGGAATCGGCAACGAGGACCAAAGCGTGGCGTCTGATATCATGCTGCCACCTCGTGGCCTGTTGCTGCCAAAGCGTCAGGAAGGAGGCGCAACACTATATTCGGGTTTTTCTCTGTCAGGACCAAACGACGCAGGTTGGTGTCAGTCCCTGAAACATCCATGTACCAACCCAAGTGTTTGCGCGCCACTCGCAAACCAAAATCTTCTCGATAAAACGACAGCATCGCCAGGTAGTGCGTTGAAACCATATCAATTAAGTCAATTCCGGTTGGGATGTCAGCTGCCTTGGACCCCCAGATATCATGCGCCATTTGGGATAGCAGCCAAGGCCTGCCTTGGGCCCCTCGCCCTACCATCACACCATCAGCGCCTGACTGTTCTAACGCGGATCGCGCGGTGCCCAAATCGACAATATCACCGTTCGCCAAGACCGGGATTGAGACAGCCTGCTTCACCGCTCGGATCGCCTGCCAGTCGGCCACGCCTTTATAAAACTGACAACGAGTGCGACCGTGAATGGTGACCATTTTAATGCCGGCGTCCTGCGCTCGACGCGCAATAGCAGCAGCATTCAAACTGTTGTCGTCCCACCCCAGTCGGGTTTTCAAAGTCACCGGCACATCGACGGCGGCCACCACGGCCTCGATCAATCGCAGGGCATGATCAGGCGTTTTCAGCAGCGCCGATCCAGAATAACCATTGACCACTTTTTTGGCCGGACAGCCCATATTAATATCGATGATCTTGGCGCCTCGATCCGCTACCTGGCGCGCGGCCTCGGCCATCCAAAAGGTCTCGCGTCCGGCAAGTTGCACGGCTGTGTTCTCAACATCTGCACTCAACTCAGCGCGCTCACGGACACCGGGTTTTGCTTGCACCATCTCTTGACTGGCGACCATCTCGCTGACCATCAACCCAACGCCAAAAGAACGCACCAGATCGCGAAACGGCCGGTCAGTGATTCCCGCCATTGGCGCCAGCGCAATTGGCGGCATCATGGATGTAGATCCAAGGGTGAAGGGCAAATGCTTAATCCTTGTGCATGTGAGGTGATATTAGACGACAACGCCGGTATGCTACAATCAAACACCCCTTTTCAAGGTGCGCCGCAACATACATTGCCTAAATTTTAAGCGCCCTGCAGCAGGTGATTGCCTAGCCTTACATCATCCCATAACTAGTAGCGCACCTATCAAAGAGAGATTCCATGACCTTAGCCGCCCTGATTGTTGCTGCCGGACGCGGGATTCGTGCTGGCGGTGAACTGCCAAAACAATGGCAGATGTTAAACGGGATGCGGGTGGCCGATTGGACCTTACGGACCTTTATGAACTCTCAAATGGATCACATTGTTCTTGTGTTGCCTCCAAATGACGTCGAAGTTTGGGAGATCTATTCTGCGATGCCCGGACTGATCCTTGCTGCCGGGGGACAAGATCGTGCAACTTCCGTCCTGAATGGATTAGAGGCGCTGAAAAGTTACAATGTAAGTAAGGTACTGATCCACGATGTTGCCCGGCCCTGCATTAGCCCGACCATGATCCAACACGTGGTGGCCGCACTGGATCATGGCCCGGCAGCTGCGCCGGCTGTGGCCGTGACTGATGCCCTGTGGACTGGCGCCGAAGGCCGGGTAACCGGCACCCGCGATCGCAACGGCCTGTTTGCGGCTCAGACTCCGCAGGGGTTTCACTTTGACGCCATCTTGGCTGCACATCTGGCCCACCCCGGAGGCGCTGCTGACGACGTTGAAGTCGCCCGTACCGCGGGACTTGACGTGACCATCGTTCCGGGCGACCCAGACAATATAAAGATCACAACCCCCGGAGACTTTGCCCGGGCAGAAAGAATTTTGGGGACATAACATGGATATCAGACTGGGCAACGGCTATGACGTGCATCGGTTTGGCACCGGAGACCACGTCACTCTGTGTGGAGTAGAAATACCCCACAACATAGGGTTACAAGGACATTCTGATGCAGATGTAGGCATGCACGCCGTCACGGATGCAATTTATGGCGCCTTGGCGTGCGGCGATATCGGCCAGCATTTCCCGCCCTCAGATCCTCAGTGGAAGGGGGCCGCCAGTAAGATATTTTTGCGCCACGCTGCGGAATTGGCCAGTGAAATGGGCTTCACCGTTTCCAACGTCGACTGCACTCTTGTTTGTGAATACCCTAAAATCGGACCACACGCCGAACGGATGCGCATCGAGATGGCGCGAATTCTGGACATCCACGTTGATCGCGTCTCGGTCAAAGCCACGACTTCTGAGAGACTTGGATTCACAGGCCGCAGTGAAGGCATCGCTGCTCTGGCCACAGCCGCATTGGTGAAATTATGAACCGTTTAGCACAACTGACCGCAACCGTCGGCGGAGTTGGGTATCTTCGCCCCGCGCCTGGAACTTGGGGCTCTTTGGCTGCCCTGCCTATGGCCTGGGCTTTTCACACACTGGGTGGTTTTCCGTTGCTACTGATTGCCGTTGTAGGAACTTTTATCAAAGGCATCTGGGCAACAAACGAAATGACCCAAGGGTCTGATGACCATGACCCATCTGAAATTGTCATAGATGAAGTAGCTGGCCAATTCATCGCACTGTTACCGCTCAGCTATGCATCCTGGGCGCATGGTATCGACATCTTGGTAATGTGGCCTGGCTGGATTGCCGCTTTTGCGTTGTTCCGCCTTTTTGACATCACTAAGCCGGGTCCAATTGGTCGCGCCGACCGCCGAGGTGACGCTTTGGGAGTGATGCTGGATGATATAATCGCCGGCGTTTTTGCCGCTATCGGCGTGATCATTCTGGCCGGTCTTTGGCATGGAGTTTTGGCTCCTATGTTGAGCCAATGACCATAGACCTGCCGGATCTGATCACACGTGCCCGCGCTGCCGGCGTCACTATCGTCACGGCTGAAAGTTGCACCGGTGGCATGGTCGCTGAGGCCCTAACCGAAATCCCTGGATCGTCAGCAGTATTTGATCGTGGCTTTGTCACCTATTCCAATGCTGCCAAGGCAGAAATGCTGGGGGTTTCGAACGACACACTCGCCGGCCATGGTGCAGTCAGCCCCGAAGTAGCCGAGGAAATGTCGGTTGGAGCCCTGAGCAATTCCAAAGCAACTGTTGCAGTGTCCGTTACTGGCATTGCGGGCCCTGGTGCCTCTGAACACAAGCCCGAAGGTCGGGTCTGCTTTGGTCTGGCCCGAGCTGGCCACCAGGTAAAATCGGAAACTATCGAATTCGGAGCCATTGGGCGCCAAAATGTTCGTAAAGCTGCCCGTGATCACGCGCTGATGCTGATACAAAGGGAAATATCAACACTAGAGACAATACACATTAGTGCCGAAGCCAACATCTGATGCACTGCTGGTGAAAAGTAAGTGGAGAGCCCAGGAGTGGTTGCGCCGTTGGTCTCATTGGGTGTGGAGGTCCGGAACTGTCTAGCCGGGATTTGAGATAGAGACATGATCCTTATTGTAACAGAAAAGGCCCCGCAAATTTGCGAGGCCTTCTTTTTGTCGAGCATATTGCCCTATAGTAATTAGCGCTTGGAGAACTGGAAGCTCTTACGCGCTTTGGCCTTACCGTATTTCTTACGTTCAACCACACGACTGTCGCGTGTCAGGAAGCCAGCAGCTTTCAAAGCGCCGCGCAGGCTGGGGGTGTACAGCTGCAGGGCCTTGGAAATACCGTGCTTTACTGCGCCGGCTTGACCGGACAGACCGCCACCTTTTACGGTTGCATAGACATCAAACTGGTCTTCTGTGCCAGTAATCTGGAACGGCTGACGCAGGATCATCTGCAAAACGGGACGCGCAAAGTAAACTTTGATTTCACGACCGTTCACGGTGACCTTACCGGAACCCGGCTTGATCCATACGCGAGCAACAGCGTCTTTACGCTTGCCGGTAGCATAGGCACGACCCAAGCTATCACGCACGGGTTCGCGCATGATGATGTCTTCGGCCACAGCTTCAACGCCTGCAACGGCGCTCAGCTCTTCGAGAGTGTTGATCTGATCAGACATCTACATTAGCTCCGCGTGTTTTTTGTGTTCATGGACTTAACGTCCAGAACTTCGGGGCTTTGCGCCTCATGGGGGTGCTCAGCACCAGCGTATACACGCAGGTTTGTCATGATCTGACGGCTAAGTTTGTTGCCCGGCAGCATGCGCTTGACCGCTTGGATCATGACGCGCTCGGGGTGCTTACCCTCGAGGATCTGCTGCTTGGTGCGCGACTTGATGCCACCCGGGTGACCGGTGTGCCAGTAGAAGTTTTCTTCGCGCTTCTTGCCAGTCATCTGCACTTTTTCAGCGTTGATGATGATGACGTTGTCGCCGCAATCCATGTGAGGCGTAAACATCGGCTTGTGCTTGCCACGCAGACGCATGGCTACAATCGAGGCAAGACGGCCCAACACCACGCCTTCGGCGTCGATGATGATCCATTTCTTCTCGATGTCTGCTGGGGTAGCAGAGAAGGTTTTCATGGCAGGTAAATCCTGTTTAACGTGAGGAACACCAGAACAAGTCCAGTATTCGAATTCGATGGATGGGGTTTACGAGGAACCCTCGGGGCAGTCAACTCCGCTAAATGAGATTTAAGTCAACAGATTCAACATGTTGTAAATTAGGTATTATTATACCCCATCATTAAACACTGATCTGCTCGGGAGGATTGTCCAGCAGCGCTCGGAGACGCTGCATGGCCCCCTCAAACACAGCCAATGACACGTGGCCATTGATGGCAATGCGCACCGCGTTTGGCGCGCGTCCGTCT
>Ga0209395_1005645_pt1 | contig 14014 bp, 9 predicted proteins | sample GOMGulsemesocosm_3_FD_184635 | JGI IMG/M metagenome (GOLD analysis project Ga0209395, IMG submission 184635) | Methane-oxidizing microbial communities from mesocosms in the Gulf of Mexico - GOM9D Gulf of Mexico (SPAdes) (version 2) | ecosystem: Environmental > Aquatic > Marine > Cold seeps... | reverse complement strand
CAATATCAAAAACACCCGGTTTAACCATGTTAGCTAAACTAAAGATAACGGGTCCTTTACCTGCGGCATCAACATGACGGTGAAAAATATTCATCGCGCCAAATTTAAAGCCAAGCGCTGATAATTCTTGTAGCAATTCAGCACCGGCAATACGCTTGCCTTCACGAGCCATAATATTAATCACAAATACCGCTTCATCCGCAGTATCATCAATTGGTTTTTCTTGTACCCTTGCTGCGCTAGCATTTGTATTGTCGGCGATATCGTCACCGCTATGATCAAGATTGTTCTGTTCGTCTTGCGTCTGACTTTCAACAACCACTTGCTCTTGTCGCCCAGGTTCTGATTTAACTTCAGCCGCTGACGTTTCTAGCGTATCAACAACATCATAACTGACATCATTCATCGCTGTATCATCCCTTGATGAAGGAGTGTCTACATCCATGGCAGTAAACGTTCCGCTTAGCACTGTAGTGTCTTCCGTTGCTTTCGATGCACCAAACTGAGGCTCAATTTTCTCAACGGTTATCGGCGTTGGTTCAACTGGCGCTTTAGGCACACTGATGTTCTCTTCTCCAGGCTGACTAACAACACGTTTTTCGCCAATACCATCAAGGTCAAACCCTTGCTTATCTTTAACGTTAGCGTCAACTTTACTTAATGGTTTGTCTTTTAATGGTTTTACTTGGTTCTTTTTATTTGACCAAAGGCCATGGGTAATTAAAGCAACAATTGCAATAAACCCTAAAATGATGAGAACAAGTCGCAAATCTTGCATAACAGCCTATCTCTTAATGTTAATTGTCTGTAAGTTCAATCGCAGTCGAAATATCGACGGCGACTATTCGAGAGACCCCTGGTTCATGCATGGTCACCCCTATTAATTGCTGAGCCATTTCCATGGCTAACTTATTATGACTAATATAAATAAATTGTACTGTTTCTGACATCTCCTGAACCAGTTTACAAAAACGCCCGACATTTAATTCATCGAGTGGTGCATCAACTTCATCTAGCATACAAAATGGCGCTGGATTTAATCTAAATATAGCAAAGACTAACGACAGTGCCGTTAATGCTTTTTCACCACCGGAAAGTAAAGAAATTCGTGCATTCTTTTTCCCTGGCGGTCGCGCCATAATGGTTACTCCCGTGTCTAATAAGTTGCTCGATGTTAGCTCTAACCAAGCTGCACCACCGCCAAACACTTTAGGAAATAACATTTTAAAATCATCATTAATTTTTTCAAACGTAGTCGCAAAACGCGCCCGAGTTTGCTTATCTATTTTAACAATCGCGGCTTCTAACGTAGCAATGGCTTTTTCTAAGTCATCGGTTTGCTCGTCTAAATACTGCTTACGCTGCGATTGTTGTTCATATTCTTCGACTGCAGCAAGGTTGACAGCACCAATCTTCTGTAACTGTACTTCAAACTGTTTTAGCTGCTGCTGATATTCTTTTAGTGTTAATATGTTAACACACTCACGTTTTAATGTGTCTACATCCACATTATCATCCGCAATCTGTTGATATAATAGTTGTTCTTTTGCTTTATTGTTCGCTTGTTTTAAATCAAGCTGCTGTATTTTGTCTTTAACTTTTAAGCCACTTGCCATTATCCTAGCACGTTTTTCTTCAACATCACGCTTGTCATTAAGTAGTTTAGCGCGTGTTGTTTTCTTTTGGCTATTATCATTTTCAATCGCAATTTGTTTTTCTGCAGCAATCGCACACGCCGTTTCTAACTGTTGCAAGTTTTCAGCATATAATGAGTTGTCACCTAATGCAGCAATATCTTGTAAAATAGTTTGGTATTGAGAATCTGTTTTGGCAATTAATTGCTGCTGTTTCTCAATTTCGACCGCAAACTTGGTTTTAACTAAAAGCAATTGCTGTACTTGTTTTTCAAGTACTTTCTGTTCTTGTAAAAATCGCGCTTTATCTGCTTTTGCCGCTTCTGATTTTTGAATCAAACCATCATCATTAGCAAGCTGTCCAATCGTCACCTGAGTCGAGATTATCTGTTCATTAAAACGCTGTACTTCTTCTGCTTCAATCGCCAATAAATTATCAAGTGTGGATAAACGTGTATTTAACTGGTCGTGATTAAGCTGCCATTGGGCTTGCTGTTGCTGTAATAAGTCCAATTCTATCGTTAATTGTGATACTTCACTTTGTTTTAAAGTAAGATTAGCTTGAACCTTATCGATTTGATCTTGGTAATCACCCTGTGTCACCGACAACGCCGTTAATTGATTATGCTGCGTAGCAATCATTGTTTCAATCACAAGTAAACGCGCCTGTTGCTGCGATGCTTGCAATTGCATTTCAATCCGGCCTTGCGCAGAAGACACATTGGCTTTCGCATGCTGTGATAACCATACACCTTCATCGGTAAACCAATCTCCATGGGCAGTGATATAACTGTACTCTCCATGGCTATTAGCACCCACTTGCGCATCATTAATCGTTGCAACACAAGTCACTTGATTTAGCTGTCGATTAAATAAGTTATTTTTAACCTTACTTGCTAACGAACCAGCGCGTGCAACACAATGGCTCGGTTTGAACCATTGCAAAGCAGGTAACTCAGCCAGATCAAATTGTGCAAGTTGCTCGTCACTAATGCAGTAAGCATCAAGCCAATTTGCGAGCACTTTCTCTACTGCAGCTTCCCAACCGGATTCTACATCTAACTGTTGTAATAATTTTAACGGTATTGACTCGAAATTACATTCTAACCAAGTATGCGCGTGGTCTGCATGTTCCGCTTTACGTAATAACTCCGTGATAACACTCAATGATGCTTTTATTTCAGTTTGTTCAGTCACGTTTTTCTGAATATAAATCTCAAGTTCTGAAACTTGTTTGTTGATCCCTTGAAAACCATTATTCAACCCAGCGAGTTCGTGGGCTAAGCGCGTTTCTTGAGACTGTAACTGTTGCTGCTCTGTAGTTTTATCCGTGATAAGTGCTTGCTTGCTGTGCAGCTCGAGCTGCTGCTGTTCTTCTTTTAGATCAATGCGTTGCAGCTTACTTTTATTAAGTACTGATTCTGCACTTTGTAATGCATTGGTCAATACATCAAGTTTACTACTAAAACGTTGTACCTTATCAAGGTATACCGCATGCTGTGCCATAGCTTGGTCGCTACTGATGGTGGCAGATGCTAATGATTGTTCAATCACTAATAATTCGGCCGTCATGCGATTATAGTCAGTCTCAGTCAATGACGCCTGCTGCTGATGCACTTGTAATTGGGTTTGCTCTTCTTTCAGTAAGATTTGTAACTTTTCACTTTGCTGCTGATATTCTTGTTGCTTACCTGCGGACTCTTGCTTACGCGCTTTGTGATGCAGTATTTTCTGTTCTATCTTGGTTAGCTCTGTACCTTGTAAATAAAACGCTTGTTGCTGGTTTTCAATAAGTATCGTTAATTCATTTAGCTGCACATCAGAATCTGTTATTTGAGTCTGAAGTTTAGTGGCGGTTGCTGTAAATTTTTCCTGCTCACTCATTAACACTAATTTTTGCTGAGTCAGTTGGTTAATCGAGCGCTCTACATCATATATTTGCACTAAACCAAGACGGCTTTTCGCTTCTCGCTGCTGCTGTTTTAACGATCTAAATTGTTGCGCGACAACCGACTGCACCTTCAACTTATCGATTTGCGCACCCAATTCAATACGAATGTCAGTAAGTCGATTTAGGTTATCTTTAGTTTGATTAATACGTAATTCAGTTTCGCGACGTTTTTCTTTATATTTAGAAATGCCCGCGGCTTCTTCAATAAAGTGGCGCAGTTCATGAGGTTTGGACTCGATTAAACGTGAGATCATGCCTTGTTCGATAATCGCATAACTGCGTGGGCCTAAGCCTGTGCCTAAAAACAGTTCAGTCACATCTTTACGACGGCACTTTTTACCGTTAAGGTAATATTGATTAGTACCATCACGGTATAATTCACGACGAATAGACACTTCATTATATTGTAATAAAGCATGATCAATACGTTGCTGAGCATTATCAAATAGCAGTTCAACACTGGCTCTTGAGACAGGAGAACGCGCCACTGAACCGTTAAAAATAACGTCAGACATTGCATCACCGCGCAAGTGCTTCGCCGAGCTTTCGCCCAGCACCCAGCGTACGGCATCAATAATATTTGATTTACCACAACCATTAGGGCCTACAACAGCGGTCATATCGTGCGGAAAAAGCAATTCTGTAGTATCAACAAATGACTTGAAGCCAGATATTTTGATCTTTTTAAGGTACATATCAAACAACGCATATAGAATAACCAGAAAACTTTAGCAGATGTATCTGCAATATTAAAGATTCGTCTGAACAGAATGGAAAAGCTGCTGCTTTTTACTGCACTTTTTACCTCAATCGGGGTCTCTTTTAGTGCAATGATAGATGCACCACAGTAACCACATGATAAGCTGTGCTACATAAACCACCCATAAGGCGCCATAGAATATGCTTTCAATAAAACCATCGTTATCGGGATTTCAATATTTCTTGCAAGGTTTTGACTTAATTCGTCAACCTAAGCTAAGACCTTTTGTATTGATCCCGCTATTAGTTAACCTCATGTTGTTTTCGGTTAGCTTTTATTTCTTATTTCAACAAATCGATGTGTGGCTAATGCAACTCGAAGCAAGCCTAGACTGGTTAAGCTGGTTAGTTTATATCATCAAACCCCTCGCCTTTATCCTTATACTGCTATTATTCGGGTTCTTTTTTGGTGCTATTGCCAATATTATTGCCGCGCCGTTTAATGGCCTATTAGCAGAACAAACCGAACTGCTATTAAGTAATAAGCCGATGCCAGAAAGTAGCATTAAAGATATTATATTAGATATTCCCCGAGTACTGACGCGCGAGCTTAAAAAGATAAAATACTACATTCCCCGTGCCATTGGTTTACTGCTGTTATTTTTCATTCCAGTTGTCGGTCAGACCGTGGCGCCAGTATTGTGGTTTATCTTTACCGCGTGGATGTTGGCCATTCAATATGCCGATTACACCTTTGATAACAATAAAGTTGGCTTTGACGAGATGCGCAGCGAACTATCATCAAACCGTATGCAGTCGTTAAGTTTTGGCTCTATGGTGGCACTGTGTCAGTCTATTCCCGTGGTTAATTTCATCGTTATGCCTGTTGCCGTATGTGGCGCAACAGCAATGTGGGTTGATAGCAGCGATAAGTAGACACTGCAACGCATAGAGATGATGTTCGTTAAAATAAAAGACCCCGTTAACGCATTAACGGGGTCTTTTTGTTTCATATATTCTTTAATAACGACAACTATATCGTTTACTCGATCACTCGTAACGAATTAACAGCGCTTTAGTACTAAAGAACCCACAGAGTAACCAGCACCAAACGAACAGATTAACGCGAGATCTCCACTTTCCACACCGTCTTGATGTAAATGGAAGGCAATAATTGAGCCGGCCGATGCAGTATTCGCATACTCATCTAGAATAATAGGCGCTTCTGCAGCCGATGGATCACGACCCAATAGCTTCTTTGCTAAATAATTATTCATGTTGATATTCGCTTGATGTAACCATAAACGTTTAAAGTCACCTGCTTGCAACTCTAAACCGTTTAACTGTTCTGTGATCAAGTTATAAACAGTAGGTAATACTTCTTTAAATACCTTGCGCCCATTTTGCATAAAGAAACTTGAGTCAGCATTGATATCAACGCCTTCACTGCGGCTTAAATACCCAAGGTTATTACGGATATTATTTGAGTACTGGGTAAACAACTTACTATCAATGATCTCGTAGCAATGTTCACTCGTTGCTGTGGCTTTATCTTCAATCACGACAGCTGTACACACGTCACCAAAAATAAAGTGGCTGTCACGATCTTTAAAGTTTAAATGCGCAGAACAAATTTCAGGGTTAACCACTAACGCTGCTTTACTACGTCCTGACTTAACCGCGTCCATGGCACTAGCAATAGCAAATGTAGCCGATGAACACGCCACACTCATATCATAAGCAAAACCGTTAGCGCCAAGGAAGTGTTGCAGCTCAACAGCCATTGCCGGATACGCGCGTTGGAAACCAGACGCTGCAAAAATAATTAAATCGATATCTTGTGCTTCTTTATTGGCTGCAGCTAATGCTTGTTTGGCGGCAACTAACGCCATTTGTACCGTAATACTAGGTTCATCGTCAGCAATAGGTTGAAATACCGGACGCATGATAGCTGGATCTAAAATACCCGCTTTGCTCATCACAAAACGACTTTTAATGCCTGATGCTTTCTCAATAAACTCACTGCTTGAATGCGCTTTGGCAGTTAATTCGCCAGCTTCAATCGCAACGGCATTGTCTGTATTAAAATTATCAACGTAGCAATTAAAGCTCGTTACTAATTCATCATTACTAATTACATCAGGAGGGGTGAATAAACCGCTACCACTAATTACTACATTACTCATTACATTGTCCTTTATCGACTAATTAGCTTTAGCTACTATCAACTAAGTTGGATACAGTGACCACTAAAATAAAGCAAACAGTTAGCTAGATCTAGTTACCTATCCGACAAAATGAAAAAATAACACCCTGTTATCAAATAACATGGGTTAAAATTGCGAAGCAAACACTAAATTACATAAGTAACAAGGAACTAACCTATCGTATTTGGTCTATATATAGAGTGGACTCAACGCGATAAATTAATAAATCATTAAATAAAATTAATAAATTATTAAATAGAATTAATTTGTTGATTAAACCAAATTTAGACACTATGTTGTTAAGCATCACGCATAACCAATAGTTATAAGTGCTTATCATTTTAGAACCTAACGATATAACAAAACAGAATTTTCAATTTTCAAACTAATCAGTATGCTTAAGCTATAAATTAGTTAGTTATAAGTTACGAGTATTCATTTATATAGGGAAATCTCATGAGCCAAATTTTACAAGACAATTCATTGTCTATCGGTGACACACCTTTAGTTCGTTTAAACCGTGTAACAACAGGTAACGTCTTTGCAAAAATAGAAAGCCGCAACCCAAGTGCAAGTGTTAAGTGCCGTATCGGTGCTAACATGATCTGGCAAGCAGAAAAAGACGGTCTCTTAAAAGAAGGAATTGATATCGTTGAGCCAACAAGTGGTAATACCGGTATTGCATTAGCATTTGTAGCTGCGGCTCGTGGTTATAAGCTCACATTAACAATGCCAAATACAATGAGCCTTGAACGTCGCAAATTGCTTAAAGCATTGGGCGCAAACCTCGTTCTAACGGATGGTGCTAAGGGTATGAAAGGCGCGATTGATAAAGCGACTGAGATCCGTGACGCAAATCCTGAAACTACGATTTTATTACAACAATTTGAAAATCCAGCTAACCCAGCAATCCATGAACAAACAACGGGTCCAGAAATCTGGGAAGCAACCGACGGTAAAGTCGATATTTTAGTATCAGGTGTAGGTACGGGCGGTACGATTACAGGTACAAGCCGCTATATTAAATTAAATAAAGGTAAAGAACTTTTATCTGTTGCTGTTGAACCAACTAATTCACCTGTTATCAGTCAAGCGAAAGCCGGTGAAGCATTAACGCCAGGTCCACATAAAATCCAAGGTATTGGCGCAGGTTTCATCCCAGGTAACCTTGATCTAGAAATGGTCGACCGTGTAGAAGCCGTGTCTAATGAAGAATCTATCGAAATGGCACAACGTCTAATGAAAGAAGAAGGTATCTTAGCCGGTATTTCTTCAGGTGCAGCTGTTGTTGTTGCAGCCCGTTTAGCTGCGTTACCTGAATTTGCAGATAAGAACATTGTCGTCATCCTGCCATCGTCAGGCGAACGTTATTTAAGTACTGCATTATTTGATGGTGTATTTACTGAGCAAGAACTCCAACAATAGTTACAACCGTGTTGTTATAGTTACAACCGTAATCTTGTAGTTACATCAAATTAACAAGATTAACAAAAGCCGCACTAGCGGCTTTTTTTTGTACAAGCCACTTTTTTTATTCCTATTGATAGCGGTCACACTTTGCTCCTTTTGTTGTAATTAAACTACAACACAGGGCTAAATTAGGGGTAATATACTGACATCGCATTGTTTTGTCGTAAAACTTACAAAAACATGATCTATACCCATTTTTTGTATGAAAAAAAGTTATTTTACACTGTAAAATTAGATTACAATTACACTTATGGTTATAGTAAACACTCTTTTAGAATCGTTATTTTAAGGAAAAGTTATGTATCAAAAATCAGTTGTAATTATCGCACCAAACGGTCTTCACACTCGTCCTGCTGCTCTTTTCGTAAAAAAAGCAAAAGAATTCGAATCAAAAATCTCTGTTGAAGCTGGCGGTAAATCTGCAAGTGCTACAAGCTTATTTAAACTACAAACGTTAGGCCTTTCTAAAGGTGTAACAATGACTATTTCTGCTGAAGGTACTGACGAGCAAGCGGCTGTTGAAGCGCTAGTAGCGCTTATGGATGTTTTAGAATAAATCCCATCCGTTATTAATGTATTTTTTGTATTGAAGTAAGGAAAGGTTATGATATCAGGCATTCTCGCCTCACCAGGTATTGCTTTTGGTAAAGCACAACTATTCATTAACGAAGAAATTGTTCTTAACCAACAAACTATTGAAACGGCACAGATCGATGAACAAATAGCTATCTTTTTAGCTGCTAGGGATAAGTCTGCTATACAGCTTGAAGCTATTACGGAAATGGCACGCCAAACATTTGGCGACGAGAAAGCTGAAATCTTCGAGGGACACATGATGTTACTTGAAGACGAAGAGCTTGAAGAAGATATCGTAACCTTTATTAAAAAAAATAAAGTATCGGCAGATTTTGCAATTCACAGCATCATTGAAGAAAATGCTGAAATGATGGCTGCATTAGATGACCCTTATTTAAGAGAACGCGCTGCGGATTTCCGTGATATCGGTAACCGTATCGTAAAAAATGCGCTAGGCATGGAAATCGTGTCACTAAGCGCAATCGAAGAGCAAGTGATTCTAATCGCAAGCGATTTAACACCGTCAGAAACAGCACAGATTAACCTAGATAAAATCTTAGGTTTCGTGACTGACTTAGGTGGCCGTACTGCACATACATCAATCATGGCGCGCTCATTAGAGCTACCAGCGGTTGTTGGTACAGGCAACGTAACTGAAATAATCAAATCAGGTGACTTCGTTATTCTTGATGCCATTAACAATAACGTTATTGTTAACCCATCAGAAGACGTAATCAAAGAATACAAAGTAACTCAAGCACAGTATCTTGCTGACAAAGCTGAGCTGCTTAAAATGAAAGACTTACCTGCAATCACGCTTGACGGTCATCACGTAGAAGTGTGTGGTAATGTTGGTACAGTAAAAGATTGTGCTGGTGTAATTCGTAATGGCGGCGAAGGCGTTGGTCTTTACCGTACCGAATTCCTATTTATGGATCGCGATAGCTTACCAACTGAAGATGAACAGTTCGAAGCATACAAAGCGGTTGCAGAAAGCATGAATGGTCAAGGTGTGATCATTCGTACTATGGATATTGGTGGCGACAAAGATCTACCATACCTAAACTTACCAAAAGAAATGAACCCATTCTTGGGTTGGCGCGCGATCCGAATCTGTTTCGACCGTCCAGAAATCATGAACGCACAGCTACGCGCTATTTTACGTGCATCTGCATTTGGTAAAGTTCGCATTATGTTCCCGATGATTATTTCTGTAGAAGAAGTACGTCGCCTTAAGGATATTCTTGAGACTCTGAAAGCCGAATTAACCTCTGAAGGTCACGCTTTTGATAACGCAATTGAAACAGGTGTCATGGTTGAAACACCAGCAGCTGCTGCAATTGCACATCACCTTATTAAAGAAGTAGACTTCTTTAGTATTGGTACTAACGATTTAACGCAGTACACACTTGCGGTAGACCGTGGTAACGAAATGATTTCAGATCTGTATAACCCAATGACGCCAGCGGTACTAACGCTGATTAAGCAGGTTATCGATGCTTCACATGCTGCAGGCAAGTGGACAGGTATGTGTGGTGAACTTGCGGGTGACGAAACTGCAACACTGCTACTACTCGGCATGGGTTTAGATGAGTTCTCTATGAGCGGGATCTCAATTCCTAAAGTGAAGAAGACGATTCGTAATGCTAATTTCACTGACGTTAAACAGTTAGCAGACCAAGCATTAAGCTGTGCAACAGCTGGCGAAATAGCGGAGTTAGTGGCTCAGTTCACTAAACAGCGCGCTGCTTGCTAATTAATTCAGTTGTCATAGCATCTAATCTTGTAAGATAATGTTATGATAACAATGTAAAGTCATTGGTTATACACTTGTTCATCACCAATGACTATGTCTACCAAATTCTAGGAGTTAAAAATGGGATTATTCGATAAATTAAAAAAACTGGTTTCAGACGACAGTAAAGACAGCAATACGTTACACATTGTTTCTCCACTTGCCGGTGAAATCGTTGCTATCGAAGATGTGCCAGATGTTATCTTTGCTGAAAAAATTGTTGGTGACGGTATCGCTATCAACCCAACAGGTAACAAACTAGTTGCTCCAGTAACAGGTGAGATCGTAAAAATTTACGAAACTAACCACGCATTCGCAATTCGCTCAGACGAAGGCCTAGAAGTGCTAGTTCACTTCGGTTTAGATACAGTTGAATTACGCGGTGAAGGCTTCACACGTATTGCTGAAGAAGGTCAACATATCAATGCTGGTGAAACTATCATTGAATTCGATCTAGCACTACTAACTGAAAAAGCGAAATCAGTAATCACACCTTGCATCATCTCAAATATGGATGAAATTAAGAGCATGGAGAAATTCTCTGGTTCAGTTGCACTAGGTGAAACTATTGTTCTTAAAGTTATTAAGGACTAGTACTTAAAATAGTTAGAGATTCGTTTTTAACTACGCATTAAGTATTCAAAAAAGAGCTATTGATAGCTCTTTTTTTTCGCCCGTATTTTCTTACGACTAACGTGAATTCACAAATCACACTGCTCCTATTCTTTAGGCTGTCTACTTTAGGCTACAAACAATTGCATCACAGTGCAATTTCGGCCATCTCTTTTTGCTTGATAAAGCGCTTTATCAGCCTCTTCTTCCAACGCAAATATATTAACGCTTTTACCAATACTGATGCCAATGCTGACTGTCACATTAATGGATAAATTTTGTTTTTTAACAGCATGCTTCATGATTGTAAGACGGACGCTTTCAGCAATACTTTCAGCTGCTTTGGCTGAAGTTAATGGAGAATAGATACTAAACTCTTCGCCACCTGTACGCGCATATATACAGGTACTACCACACTCTTTAGCAATAATCATCGCAATATTTTTAATGACTAAATCGCCTGTCGCATGACCATACTCATCATTCACACGTTTAAAGTTGTCGATATCAAGGATCATAACAGCTGCTTCTTTATGCGGTGCCAAGGCTGCGATCGCATGCTGGTAGCCACGACGATTATAAATATTCGCTAACGGATCAATAAAAGACATATGTTGTAATGAAAATGCATTACGCTGAGTACAGAACATTAAATAACAAAATGTAAGAAAACACTGACTCATTAATAGATTGATACAAGCTAGCGCAGTAGAGAATTCAATAGTGCACATTAAATCAGGCTCACGATATAACAGCAGTATACGTGTCACGTTTAGAGACATTGCCAATACGCACGCCAGAATACAAATATACCTTGTGCGACCATACTGCTTACCTTGATCGCTAAATAAATAATAACAGTTAAAACACAGGCTTATTGTTACTGATAACGTGAGTACTATAATACTGAATAAAATCGGTGTTTCGACTGATAATCCATACGCATACAAGGGACCAATAATCAGGAGCTGGCAAGCATAGAGCCAAAATAAAGATTGTTTTATCTGAAGAAAGCGATGGAAACCATGACTAATTTGACATACACCAAAACACAATAGAATATTGGGGAACATGATATTTAACCATGCATTATTGCTATAACCATCCAGTTTCAAGTACCAAAGTTCTTCAGCGATAATAAACGCAAAAGCTAATATAATGGAGGTCGCGACGAGCCAATTACTTACGCCCTCATAACGTCGATTACCAATCCAAATACACACCATAATAATCGCCAGAAATAATAATCCAAAAGCGGTGAATATTGCGATGGAAAATAGGTCTAATATGGATAAGGGCATGAGATTAATTAAACTCTAAAAAGTGATACTTCATTAACGATTCAACGCAGAGAATTTACCGTACAACCGCATGTTAATCAAGTAGATTAGTTGAATAACGACTACCCGAACTATTATCTTTACTACAGCTCAATAACCTACGGAAATCAAATACGCCAAATCCATACACCAGCAATCATGATAATCAAAACCTATCAAAGTCCAAAGTTCAATCGATTATACCTACAGCCATGTTTATTGCATAATAGCTACATCAAGACGACACAGACACAACGTCTTCACCCTATTTATTTTTATAGAACAATTTATATCAAACCTCTTTATAACAAACATAAGTTAGCTTAATTAATAGCGACGTTAAGGAATATATTATGACGACATTAGTATCGAAAGAAGGCCAAGCGGTTCCACAAGTTACATTCCCAATCCGTCAAGGTGACGCATGGGTTAACCGTACAACAGAAGAGCTATTTGCAAACAAAACTGTGATTGTATTCAGCCTGCCAGGCGCATTCACACCAACGTGTTCTTCAAGCCATTTACCACGTTACAACGAGTTAGCTAACGTATTTTCAGCACATGGTGTGGATGACATTTTATGTGTATCAGTTAACGATACCTTTGTAATGAATGCATGGAAAGATGACCAAGAAGCAGAAAACATTACCTTCATTCCAGATGGTAACGGTGAATTTTCTGCAGGTATGGGCATGTTGGTCGACAAATCTGACATCGGTTTTGGCAAACGTTCATGGCGTTACAGCATGCTGGTTAAAAATGGCGTGGTAGAAAAAATGTTTATCGAAGCTGACGAACCAGGCGACCCGTTCAAGGTTTCTGATGCAGATACTATGCTAGGTTATGTGGCCCCTGAGTACAAAGTACAAGAGTCAATCACCGTATTTACTAAACCGGGTTGCCCGTTCTGTACAAAAGCAAAACAAACCTTAATCGACCAAGGCCTAAACTACGAAGAAGTGGTATTAGGTAAAGACGCAACAACAGTCAGCCTACGTGCAGTAACAGGTAGCAGCACAGTGCCGCAAATCTATATTGGTGGTAAACATATAGGTGGAAGTGAAGCGTTAGAAGCACACTTCGCTTAATAATCAGCTACAATTATATTACCGGATAGCGTGTCTCACATGCCGTTATTCGTGGGCAATAAAAAAGGAAGCAGCGATGCTTCCTTTTTCGTTTTAAGCTCTGTTAAACAAAATATCCAGCTATCTAATTTTAGACTTGCGGTTTTATGTGCAGGCGGAAAACCACGACTGGTGATAACGGCATCTTTACTCATACCAAGAACGACATCCCCTTTCTCTATCGCCGTTTTTTCGGATGTACAACCACTAATAACTAAAGCGATTAATGCTAAAATCCAATTACTTTTACTTTGTTTATTATTTTCATGTTTACCCTTTTTAGATTTTAAATACTTTAGCAATATCTTGTAACGACGTAGCTAACTGAGCTTGCTCTTTTGCTGTCATCGCTATTTGAGTGGCCCCCGTTGCTGACTCCAACGATTTTTGTTTTATCGTTACAACATTCTGAGCAACATCTTGTGTCACTACAGATTGCTCTTCGATCGCGGTTGCCACTTGTTCAGTCATTGAGAATATTTGATTGATAGAAACGGTTATATCCTGCAATGTTTTGGCTACAGCTTGCGAATTACTCACTGCTTCAGATGCTTTTGTCTGGCTAACTTCAATCACATTAAACGCTGCATCTGCATCGGCTTGTAGCGCACTAATAAAGCTTTC
>Ga0209395_1005640_pt1 | contig 14023 bp, 10 predicted proteins | sample GOMGulsemesocosm_3_FD_184635 | JGI IMG/M metagenome (GOLD analysis project Ga0209395, IMG submission 184635) | Methane-oxidizing microbial communities from mesocosms in the Gulf of Mexico - GOM9D Gulf of Mexico (SPAdes) (version 2) | ecosystem: Environmental > Aquatic > Marine > Cold seeps... | reverse complement strand
TGGTGGTTTTGGCACCGAAGTAGTCATTGATAATGATAGAGACTATGGTGAGCATACCGAGATAAATGCTGAATCAGTTGCTGATACATTACGTGACGCAAAATCTGTGGTCATCGCCCCTGGTTACGGTATGGCTGTTGCGCAAGCGCAATACCCTGTTTATGAGCTGACTCAACAGCTAATAAATAAAGGTATAAAAGTTCGTTTTGCGATACATCCTGTGGCTGGTCGTTTACCTGGACACATGAATGTATTATTAGCGGAAGCTAAAGTACCTTATGATATTGTTTTAGGTATGGATGAGATCAATGATGACTTTCCTGAGACTGATGTAGTATTAGTTATTGGCGCTAATGATACAGTTAACCCTGCAGCAAATGATGATCCAAATAGCCCGATTGCAGGTATGCCTGTATTGGAAGTTTGGAATGCCAAAGAAGTTATCGTTTTTAAACGCTCAATGAGCACTGGTTATGCTGGTGTACAAAATCCATTGTTTTTTAAAGACAATACTCAAATGTTGTTTGGTGATGCTAAAGAGACAACGGAGCAAATATTTAGGGCTTTATAACAAACGCCACTAAAAATTTGTGAAAGATAAAAGCCTCAACAATTAATTATTGTTGAGGCTTTTTTGTTAATCTTGCAATTTATACCTAAGCCACTTCAAGATGCAAGGTTCAGCTAGAATTAGAAACGTCTTTAGGTAAGGCATTGATTGAAGAGAATGGTTATTCCCTTGCCGAAATCAATAACGCGGCATAAAACGTTTCTAAACTAGCCTTTTAGGGATGGCTGAGTAAACCATGCTCTTCGTTGCATCTATTTTTAAGGGACAACCATTAATAAAAAGAAGCTCCTTGATCATGATTTGCTCAGTCATCCTGAAACTCACATCTTGAGGTGGTTTGGGTATGGGTATATAATCCGCCTCTTTATTTTTATTTTGTTTTTTTGGGTGATGTATGAGTGTTGATGCAATTGGTTTATCGGCTGATTTATTAAAAGCGGTTAAAGCGTGTGGTTATAAAAATTTAACGCCAATTCAGCAGCAGGCTATTCCGATGATCCGGTCAGGCGCTGACTTATTAGCAAGTGCTCAAACGGGTACAGGGAAAACGGCAGCTTTTAGTTTGCCTATTTTAGATGCTTTAGCAAAGAATACTGCTCAAGGGCAAACCATTAAAGCGCTTGTATTAACACCAACACGTGAGTTAGCAGCACAAGTTGCCGATAACATGAAAGCCTATAGCCAGTTTTTATCCCTGAAAATTGGTGTGGTTTATGGTGGCGGTAAAATGTCGTCTCAAACTAACTTATTAAAACAGGGTCTTGATGTGTTAGTAGCAACACCAGGGCGACTAATTGAGCATTTAAATTTACGTAATGTCGACCTGTCACAAGTAAAGCATCTAGTGTTAGATGAAGCAGACCGTATGCTCGATATGGGCTTTTTAGCCGATATTGAAAAATTGATGGTAGCAATGAAGCATGATCATCAAACCTTGATGTTTTCAGCAACGTATTCTAATAAAGTAAAATCTTTGGCTAATCAAATATTAACCACACCAAAAGTCGTAGGTGTGGCAAAACAAAACTCTACCTCTGGTAAGGTGAAACAGTCGGTTTACTGGGTTAGTGAGGCAAGAAAACGTGAATTATTATCTGAGCTAATTGGTGTTAATAATTGGCAGCAAGTGCTTGTTTTTGCTGGCACAAAAGAAAGTGCTAACATTCTTGCCAAAGAATTGAAGCTTGATGGTATAAAAGCGACACTTTGTCATGGCGATAAAACTCAAGGCGCTCGTAATAAAGCGTTAACTGACTTTCGTGAAGGTAAAGTGCGTGTGTTAGTTGCAACAGATGTTGCAGCGCGCGGCTTAGATATTGACAACTTACCTTATGTTGTTAACTTTCACCTGCCTTTTTTAGCTGAAGATTACATTCATCGCGTTGGCCGTACAGGCCGAGCAGGGAAGTCAGGTACTGCAATATCTTTAGTTAGTCCAAAAGATGAAAAATTTTTAGAGAACATTGAAGCACTTATTGAGCGGAAATTCCAACGTATTATCGTGCCAGGCTATGAATTAAAACGCGATGAAGCATTAGAGCACCAACAAGTTACTGAAAAGCGTGCCAGTAAAAACCGTTATCGTGCTAGCCAAGAAAAAAACCAAGCAATAGCGAAGAAAAATACGAAGAAAACATTATCTTCACAAGCTTCAGGTAAAAAATACAATTCGAAAATCAAGAAAAAGCGTTAGTGAAAAAATCAACAACTCAACAAGCAGCATCTAATGCTGCTTTATTGAATATAACCACTGAAACCCCGTTTAATAAAAGGCATGATTGTTGGTTCTGTGGTGAGCCTAATCAGTATGTGTTTACCTACCTTAATGCTTTTGAAGTGCAAATATCAGATAATAAATCTATTACTCAATTATCGTTACCAAGTTGTAAAGAGTGCCATCAAGTTGCTAAAAAATCGGTAACAAAAGCTAAATATGAAGGACGTAGTTACTCTATTTGGACAGTAAAAGCAGAAGTTAAACAGTATTTAATACAGCATTACCGTAAAGATTTAGCGATAGGAATCAACTGGACAAAAACAGAGTTAGAAGAAAGTGAATTTGAACAAGGTAATTTTGCTGGCTTTCAACGAAGTGCCTGGTTTATGTTTGAATTAGCAAAAGCAAGGGTGAATTACGCTAGTTGGCCGCTTATTGTTGATGGCGTTATGGTACTTGATGAATGCCAGGAGCAGAGCTATAACTTTGACGATGTTATCTATCCAAATATTGAACAGGCTATGCTTCATTACGCAAATGCATTGTCGTTAAGTCTCGACTATCTTCGCTCAGTTTTCGAATTATTAGGTAATGATCAGTTTGCTAAAACCGTTAGGTTTTGTCGATTATTAGTTGCTGCTAATGCTTCTGAACGGGAGCAAGCGCTTCGCCAGTTACGTCAAGAAGTCGCATCAAAAATAGAGATTTTAAACAATACTTAAGCCCTTAGTCATATTAATTTTTTGACGATATAAAGCCTGATCAGCCCGTTCAAACAAACTATGCTCATTATCAGCTCTACTCATGAAAGTAGTACCTAAACTGCAACCTACTTGATATTTGGCTAGTAGCGCATTAGTGTTTAAAGCGTTATCAATTCGACTTTGAATAATATCTAAAGCATTGTCACTAGCATTTTCTACTATGATTGCAAATTCATCGCCACCAAAACGAAAAACACTATCGGAATCACGAATACAAGAACGAAGTATATTAGCAAATTGTTTTAGCACTTGATCACCAGTGTTGTGACCATAAGTATCGTTGATTGCTTTAAATTTATTTAGATCACCTAATACCAAACCTACTTGTGCATGATGACGGTTAGCATTATGCATAGCGCGTTTTAATTGCTCATCAAAATAACGACGATTGCCTAAGCCTGTAAGGCTATCTTGCATGGCAAGCTGCATTGCTTGATGATATTGCAAAGCATTTTTTAATGGATAGAGTATTATCTGATGAATGCGTTGCAAATCTTTATAATTAATCATACTTATAGGACTATTAATGCCGTAGCTTAATGTGCCAATAAACTCATCATTGAGTTTCAATTCAAATTGACGCTCATGTTTAGCTTTTCGGCTACCTCTTAAGGTCTTACTTACTGTTTGATTTTTGAAGTACAAACCACAAAAATTAATATAGCGAGCGGCTTCCATAGCAATAATGTCAAGTAACTTATCTAATTCAAGAGTCGTTTGTAATTGCTCTAGCAAACTAGAATGATTTTTACTATATGTATTTGCACTGTTTTTTAATGCATTAAACGCATGGAATGATGGTGTTGGATTATCAAGTATATTCAATGTTTGCATACTTGTGCCTCTCTATATAGTAGCCTTGTCAATGTAATCAATAACCATTTCACTGACGTTCATTTAAGTTAATTACTTCCTGAATAGATTGATGCAAAAAATGTTCCAAGTTGCGATTGACGTTTGTATATAAAAATAATCATTGCTATCCCTGTTAACTGTTTGATTATTAGTTTATTTATTGTCAATATTACAGCACAGTTTTTTTTGAAATTTGTTATTTGTATTATCGTCAGTAACTTGACGGCAAAAAATTGCCATGTGGCAATGATGCCTATGATCATTAAGGAATCTATGTGAGCGGTCATTTTGAAATTTTAACTATTTTATCTTGTGCAGTATTTATTGTCTGGCTATTTCGTCGTTTAAAGTTGCCTGCTATTTTAGCTTACCTAGTTGCCGGTATGTTAGTGGGGGAGCATGGTTTAAATATAGCCCATGACCAAGTTGACTATGATCATTTTGCAGAATTGGGTATTGTGTTTTTATTGTTTACTTTAGGTTTAGAGTTCTCTTTACCACGTTTAATGGCAATGCGACATTTAGTGCTGGCGGTAGGAAGCTTACAAGTTGGTATATCCTTAGTCATTTTTATGATCGCTAGTATGATTTTTGGTCTTAGCTTTGAATCAGCTTTTGTTGTTGGTGGCATATTAGCTTTATCTTCTACTGCGATTGTGATCAGACAATTGAGTGAAACAGGCGCAATGAAGCGTAAATCAGGCCAGATATCGGTCGCTATATTATTATTTCAAGATGTTGCTGTTGTACCATTACTTATTATTGTTCCTATGCTCGCGCTGGACAGTGATACTTCGATGATGTGGGCACTAAGTATTGCCATTATTAAAGGCGTTGTGGTTGTTACTTTATTGCTATTTATTGGTAAATGGCTCCTACCTAAAGTGTTTAATATTATTGCGCAAGTAAGAACAGATGAGCTTTTTGTTTTAACTACACTTTTAGTCACCTTATTAGCCTCAGCGATTACGCAATGGTTTGGTTTATCCATGGCATTAGGAGCATTTTTAGCAGGTATGATGTTAAGTGAGAGTGAGTATAAACATCAACTAGAAGCTGATATTAGACCTTACCGTGATATATTATTAGGTTTGTTTTTTGTTACTGTTGGTATGAAGCTCGATGTTGCCTTGTTATTAACATCACCTCTTAGTCTACTCGCTATTATGCTCAGTTTTATGTTAGTTAAAGTTATGGTGATTAAAGTATTAGCGACGCGGGCAGGGGAGTCTTCAAAAGATGCTTGGGCATCAGGATTAATGTTAGCTCAAATGGGGGAATTTGGTTTTGTATTAATTGCACTTGCTAATCAAGTTAAGTTATTACCAAGTGATGTGTCATCTATGTTGCTGGGTGCTGGTGTTATCAGTATGGCTATTACACCTTTTATGATTGATCGTGCTCGCTCTTGGTCACTCTTTTTAAGTCAGGAAAAGTCCGTTGAAACTAATGATTTGGAGAAACTACCAGAAAGTAAAAATCTGACGAATCACGTTATCATTTGTGGTTTTGGCCGAATAGGTCAAACCGTTAGTCGCTTTTTGAAACAAGAAAAAATTGATTTTGTTGCCATTGATATTGACCCCCTACGTACTCGTACGGCTCGAGAAGCGGGAGAAAATGTATTATTTGGCTCATCTAGACAAACCGAACTACTCAATGCGGCGCACCTGTTACAAGCTAAATTAGTTGTGATTGCGTTTGGTGAAGATAAACAGTCAGTGGAAGTTATTCAAAAAATACGCTCTTTATCACCTGATGTGCCTATTTTAGTACGTACACGTAATGATGACAATTTAGATGTGTTACATGATGCGGGTGCAAATGAAGTGGTTCCAGAAAGCTTAGAAGGAAGCTTAATGTTAGTTTCGCAAGTTCTATCACTTACAGGAGTACCGTTTTCTCGCATTATGCGCCGTGTACAAAAGGAGCGAAAAAACCATTATAACCACTTGCATGGCTTCTTTCAGGGAGAGCACACGGATATGAGCCCTGAAGCGATTGATAGAATTGAATTTGCACATGCTATTTTGATTAATGATGATTCTTTTGGTTGTGGTAGAAGTATTGAGTCATTATGTCTTGGCAAAAGACAAGTGAATATTATTGCTTTACGCCGTGCTGATATAGAATGTGAATCACCGGAGGAAGACACTATATTACAAGCCCAAGATACACTGATTGTTCGTGGAAAGCCTAGAGGAGTTGAAAAGGCAGATCATTATGTACAAGAAGGTATTTAATGTTTTGGTCGTTAGTGTTTTTTGGTAGCCGGATCTAATACAATACCAGTTTCATTAATTAGGTGATTTATTTTATACGTAGGAAAACGGCCAAATACAAGGCATGTATTTTAATAACTAGTTGTTCAGGACAATATGCTCCTGCATTGTCTAATAAGCTGCATCCATGCAGCGTTAATTATTAAATAAATAACGAAGTAGTTGGTGGTTTTAACAAGTATAAATGATCATATACTTAGTGAGATTGGTATAAGTTTAAAAAGTGTTTTATTTTATTTTCTTGCTCCATTGCATCTTCAAACCCTAATTTTATTAATTCAGCGCAAAAATCTTTTTCAAATAACAGATAACTAATGATACTTGATTCAGAATCGTTGCTAATACCTGTACTGCGTAACAATAGTCGAACAGATAAAGGTAAATCATAATAGTAATTAAGTGCAATGGCATTAAAATCATGGCTTGGATTAATAATAAAACTGTCGATATGTTTCAAGCCTTCGATATTGTCTTTTTCGCTTTTTGGAATTAACTTTAGTGTTTCATTAATACGTACCATACGCTCTAAATCACTACTCATAGTATCTGAAAATATAGAGTCTAGCAGGTGACCGGCTATAGTTGCCGCTGTTGGTGGATGTGGATTATTCTCACTTGCATGTAAGGGCTCTTTAGGTTGATCTACGCCGATAACAAAGATTCGTTCAGCGCCTAAATGAATAGCAGGACTAAGTGGCGATAACTGATGTACTGATCCATCGCCAAAGTGTTGATTCTTTATTTTTATTGATGGAAAAACTAATGGAATTGATGCTGAAGCCATTAAGTGATCACTATTAAGTTGAGTTGGTTGACCACACCGTTTTGCTCTTTTCCATGGCTGAATATTGTCTTCTGCTTGATAAAAACTGATTGAATCCCCGGTACTATAACTCGAAGCCGTTACTGAAATTGCTGATAAATAACCACGTAATATATTGTTATCGATACGTTTCAAGTTCATAAAAGTATTTAGTAAATTTCTTAGCGGCGCATTGTTCAATAAACTACGAGGTGATTTATTTGCATAGTCAGCTTGAAAGCTCGCTAACATACCTTTTCCAATATGGCCAAAAACACCTTTGGCATCGTTATGATAAATTTTTGCTGTGTCTAAGTTTTTCCATATCCATTCTAGTTTTTTCACGCCTAGATGAAAACATGAAGCATAGCAACCTAACGCTGTGGTATTGATTGCACCTGCAGAGGTACCACATAGAATGGGGAAGGGAATACCGTGGTTTCTAGGGACGAATTTTGCTATTGCTGATAACACACCAACTTGGTAGGCAGCACGCGCGCCACCACCGGTGAGTACTAAAGCATTTTTACTTGCGACATAGTTACGTTTCTTAGTCATAGGTTATTGTTATATTAAGTTTCCTTAATCGTAAGTTACTTAAGTGTATGATGTTTTGTTGGTATTCGCTAGTTTGAGCCTTGTCCAATATGAAATGAGTCTGAAGTAATAACGTGTTTCCAACATGAAATGCGTCTAAAGACTTAAATTTTGTTCATGATCATAAGATGAAAGCGATCATGACTATTGAAAACCTAACCACAATTGAAGAGCTTGAACATTTCATTCAAGGTAATCAATCCGTAGCATTTACTGTTTTAGGCGATAAGCACGAACGATATCAGTTTATTCAAAAAACATTGATAAAGTTTCGTTACTTTACCTTATCTAAACCCGATAAAGGCGTGTTAAACCGCTACATAAGAAAAATGACAGGCTACTCACGTCAGCAACTTACCCGCCTAATAAAACAGTATAAAGACGTAGGGAGGATTAAATGGCGACCATGTCGTAGTAACGGTTTTTCAACAACTTATGATAAAAATGACATCAAATTATTAGTCGAAATGGATACTCGCCACGAAGACATTTGTGGTCATGCGATTAAGAAGCTCTGTGAGCGTGCTTACAATAAATTTGAACAAAAAGAATATCAAACGCTTGCCAATATATCGGTTTCACATTTGTACAACCTAAGGAAGTCTAATGGCTATCAAAAACAGCGTAGAGTCTTTACCAAAACCCAAGCAAGACAAGTAGCCATTGGCGAACGTCGTAAGCCGCAACCCAACGGACAACCTGGCTACATACGTATTGATACGGTACACCAAGGTGATTTAGATAAGAAAAAAGGTGTTTACCATATCAATGCGGTTGATGAAGTTACTCAGTTCGAAGTGGTTTGCTCAGTTGAACAAATAAGCGAACGTTATCTGATCCCCGTACTAACACAAATGCTTGCCGCTTTCCCTTTTGTACTCAAAGGGTTTCACTCTGACAATGGCTCTGAATACATTAACAAACATGTTTGTAAGTTATTAAAAAAGCTACATATTGAACTAACTAAATCACGCTCTCGTCACTCAAATGATAATGCCTTAGCGGAAAGTAAAAATGCGTCAATTGTCAGGAAACAATTTGGTTACCAGCATATTGCTCAAAAGTGGGCACCGTTAATGAATGAGTTTAATTTAAAGTACCTTTATCCATACATCAATTACCACCGCCCCTGTTTTTTCCCAGAAATAACAACGGATAGCAAAGGGAAACAGCACAAAGAATATCCTTATAATAATATGATGACGCCCTATGAAAAGTTAAAATCACTGACGGATGCTAAAACTTATTTGAAACCTGACATTCATTTTGAAATACTAGATGAGCAAGTGATGGAAATGACAGATAATGCTTGTGCTGAATTACTTCAAAAAGAACGTAATAAATTATTTAACCAGATCTTTGAACAAAATAAACGAGCCTAAAGATTTACTTATTTCAGACTCATTTGTTAATTGGAAAATACTGTTTGATTCACTAGTTTTTTTGACAAAAAAAAGCCAGCTAAGAAAGCTGGCCTTTTAAAATGACATAGAATTATTAACAATTAATCTTCGACTTATCACTGCTTTTACCTAACGGTAAAAATAATTACAAGCGGTATGCCTAGTTGAAAATAATTTATTAGCTGCTAACGCGAGCGTTTGCAGCATCAATCAATGGTTGCGATCCAGTTTGCAACATTGCAAGGTTAGCTGTAACAACTTTCTTTGGTAATTTAGAAATCATCAAAGAACCTGTCTTTACTGAGCCTTTTGTTGAAGCAAACTCTAATAAGTTTTTACCATTACACTGAATACCGTCGAAGATACGACGAATTTTTAATTTATTCGTCTTTAAAAAAGAACGCATGCGTTTCTTATCATCAGCAGCCACATACTCACATATACTTTGCGCAATGTTCGCAGCTTGTGCTTGAGGCGTCGATACAACAGACGTTAATGTTAAAACAGTGATAGTAGAAGCTATTAATAATTTTTTCATTTTAGTAACCTTTTATATAAATGGATTATTAAAAGAAAAAACCACGGGATGTACCTATTAACGAGGTGACTCCGCTGCCGTAGGTTTTCTAATTATAAAAATTAGTAAACCCCTTAGGCCGGTGGTTTTGCGTAACACGTTTTCGCGTGTATTGCCTTTTCTTTGTCAAGTTAAGTATCGCTAAATATTACCTAAATTGCAACTAAAGTAGTAGAAAGATACAGCTAAGGTGCTAAGTTATTGTTTCATACTTAAATTGATGAAAAAATTGGTATTCTTTTGTTACACTTTCATTTCAGGAATATCACCATCAACAACCAACGGGCCAGCGGTTAATTTGATAATTTCTTCTACTGAAATACCAGGGGCGCGTTCTAATAAATGAAACTTACCCTCTTTTATTTCAATAAAGGCCAAATCAGTTAATACTTTTTTAATACAACCTTTACCGGTAAGTGGCAGGGTACAATTACTTAATAACTTAGATTCACCATGTTTTGATGCATGTGTCATAGTGACAATAATATTATCCGCACCCGCAACAAGATCCATAGCGCCACCCATGCCTTTGATAAGTTTACCAGGGATCATATAAGAGGCGATGTTACCATTTGCATCCACTTCAAATGCACCTAGTACAGTTAAGTCTACATGACCGCCGCGGATCATTGCAAATGACTCAGCAGAATCGAAAATAGAGGCCCCTTTGGCCATCGTTACAGTCTGCTTGCCTGCATTGATTAAATCGGCATCTATCTCTTCTTCGGTTGGGAATTGTCCCATACCTAAAAGCCCATTTTCTGATTGCAGCATTACTTCCATATTGTCAGGTACATAGTTAGCGACTAACGTCGGGATACCTATACCTAAGTTTACGTAATAACCATCTTGTAACTCTTGGGCAACTCGTTGTGCAATTTGTTCTCTTGATAAAGCCATTATTTATCTCCTTGCGCTGAAGATGGACGAACAGTACGTTGTTCTATGCGTTTTTCGAAGCTGCCTAATATTAGACGATCAACATAAATTCCTGCCGTATGGATCTGATCTGGGTCTAATTCGCCAGGCTCAACAATCTCTTCTACTTCAACTACAGTGATCTTTCCTGCTGTTGCCGCCATAGGATTAAAATTTCTTGCAGTCTTTCTAAACACTAAATTACCATATCTGTCAGCTTTCCATGCTTTAACAATGGCAAAATCACCAACAATTGCTTCTTCTAAAATATACTCACGGCCGTTAAATGTTCTTTCGTCCTTGCCTTCAGCTACTGGCGTACCTACACCTGTTGCAGTGAAAAAAGCAGGGATACCAGCACCACCAGCGCGCATTTTTTCAGCTAAAGTTCCCTGTGGTGTTAGCTCAACTTCTAATTCACCTGCCATCATTTGGCGTTCAAATTCAGCATTTTCACCAACATAGGAAGCAATTATTTTTTTAATTTGCCTATCTGGTAATAAAACACCTAAACCAAAATCATCAACACCACAATTATTAGAAACTAAGGTCAAGCCTTTAGTGCCTTTGCGTTTGATTTCACTGATCAAGTTTTCTGGGATACCACAAAGGCCAAAGCCACCAGCTATTACAGTCATATTATCAGTAAGTCCTGCCATAGCTTCTTCGTAGCTCGTCACTACTTTGTCAAATCCTGCCATCTTTTTCTCCTCATTCGGTTTGATATTTTTTAAATTTAATAGAAAGAAAGATAATAGCTAAAGAAAAATCATTAAGTTTTCTTTTGCTATTATCTTTCTTATTTCTACACCCGCTGAATCATGCATCTTCAAGTGGAACGGATATACGAAGAAACTACAATTCGTCTGAAGATTTTTTTTGCGCTAAATAAGCATTAGATACTTTAGAGATAGGTGCTTTACCTAACTTATCACTAATAAACCAACCTGCTTGTAGTAGCTTTTTGAAATCTATGCCTGTGGTTATACCTAAACCATTTAGCATATAAACTACATCTTCAGTGGCTACATTGCCAGAAGCACCCTTAGCATAAGGACAACCGCCTAAACCAGCAATAGCACTATCGACTACCTTGACACCCATTTGCAGTGCAGCGTAAATGTTTGTTAACGCTTGCCCATAGGTATCATGAAAGTGAACGGCTAGCTTATCTGTTGGTACACGGGCGCTAACGGCTTGTATCATTTTTGTTACGCTATCAGGGTTACCAACACCGACAGTGTCACCTAATGATATTTCATAACAGCCCATAGCAAAGAGTTTTTCAGCAACTATCGCGACTTGCTCAGGGTCTATATCACCTTCATAGGGACAACCCAATACACAAGAAACATAACCACGCACTTTGATATTCGCTCTTTTAGCCGCAGCCATAATAGGGGCAAAGCGCTCAAGGCTTTCTTCGATAGAGCAATTTATGTTTTTTTGACTGAAGCTTTGTGATGCTGCGCCAAAAATAGCGACCTCTTCAGCATTGACTGCTAACGCACCCTCAAAACCACGCATATTAGGCGTCAATGCGGCATAGGTTACGCCCTTTTTACGATTGAGCTTTTCAAATACTTCAGTAGATGTTGCCATTTGCGGCACCCATTTAGGTGATACAAAACTGCCACTTTCAATATAATTAACACCGGCATTAGCAAGCTTTTCTATCAGATCAATTTTGTCATTAGCACTAACGGGGATCGCTTCATTTTGCAGACCATCTCTAGGTCCTACTTCAACAATTTTTACTTGTTGTGGTAATTTGCTGGATAACATGATTACTCCGAATCTTCGCTAGTATTTTCTTGTTCCGTAAAAGCCAATAACTCAGCACCGCCATCAACCATGTCTCCGGCTTGGAAGAATACTTCATCAATAGTACCGTTACTTGGCGCTTTGATAGTATGTTCCATTTTCATTGCTTCCATAATAACTAGCGGTTGATCTTTACTCACTTGCTCGCCAGATTCAACTAAAACACTGACCATAGTGCCATTCATTGGTGCGACTAAACCACCATGATTATCATCATTATCGTGCTGACCACAGTCTGGCAGAATATGAGTAAAGTTAAATACTCCATTAGTTCTATATAGACTAATGTTATTTTCGAAGTGATTAAAGGTAGTTTGACTACGATGTCCATTAATAGTGGCTACAATCGTGTCATCATTATGGGGTGTAGTTAATATCTCGCCTTGGCAGTCAAACTTTTCACCATTTACATTAATTGAATAATAAGCATCGTTACCTTGACGCTTTTGTTCAACGGTTACTGTGTATTCAGTATCATTGTGCGCTAGTTCTAGGGTATGTAAATTAGCTTCATTTAGACGCCACGCATTAGCATTATACCAAGGAGAATGTGGGTCGTTACTTTGTTTCGCTTGTTGTTTTGCTTTGTTTTCTTTAGATAGAATAAGAAATAAAGCGGCTATAGGTAACTCATTAACTAGAGGTTTTTCATTATTATGAAAAATTAGGTCATGATTTTTTTCAATAAAACCCGTATCAATATCAGCGGCTTTAAAAGGTTCAGAGGTTGCTAAATTATAAAGAAAATCAATATTAGTGACTACACCATTAATACGATACTCGCTCAATGCTTTTGCTAAGCGTTGCAGCGCTTTTTCACGATTTTCATCCCAGACAATTAATTTAGCAATCATAGGATCGTAATACACACTAACTTCGTCACCTTGACGAACACCGGTGTCTATACGAACATGTTTACTCTCAATTGGCGTTTTTAATAGCGTCAATTTTCCTGTTGCAGGTAAAAAGTCGTTATCAGCATCTTCTGCATAAATACGGGCTTCAAAAGCATAACCATTAAGCACTAGTTCATCTTGCGTTTTTGGAAGCTGTTCACCAGAGGCTACGCGTAATTGCCATTCTACTAAATCTTGTCCACTGATCATTTCAGTAACAGGATGTTCAACTTGTAAGCGGGTGTTCATTTCCATGAAATAGAAAGAGCCATCAAAATCAAGTAAAAATTCTACAGTACCAGCACCTTGATAGCCTATCGCTTGGGCTGATTTAATTGCTGACTCACCCATTTGAGCGCGTAACTCTTCGCTCATGCTAAATGCAGGGGCTTCTTCAATCACTTTTTGATGGCGACGCTGTACGGAACAGTCACGTTCAAATAAATAAACAGCATTGTCGTGATTATCACAAAACACTTGGATTTCAACATGACGAGGCTGCGTTAAATATTTTTCAACTAGCATAGTGTCATCACCAAATGATGACATTGCTTCACGTTTTGCTGCGGCTAGGCCTTCATCGAATTCAGCTTCGCTCCAAACTTGGCGCATTCCTTTACCACCACCACCTGCTGTGGCTTTTAATAGTACAGGGTAGCCCATATCGTCAGCGGCTTTTTTAATAATATCACGTGACTGGTCATCACCATGATAACCAGGTACTAATGGCACATTAGCTTTTTCCATAATGTTTTTAGCGGCAGATTTTGAACCCATCGCTTCAATTGCACCTACAGGAGGGCCAATAAACGTGATG
>Ga0209395_1005634_pt1 | contig 14039 bp, 11 predicted proteins | sample GOMGulsemesocosm_3_FD_184635 | JGI IMG/M metagenome (GOLD analysis project Ga0209395, IMG submission 184635) | Methane-oxidizing microbial communities from mesocosms in the Gulf of Mexico - GOM9D Gulf of Mexico (SPAdes) (version 2) | ecosystem: Environmental > Aquatic > Marine > Cold seeps... | reverse complement strand
TCATGGTTGCGCCTAAGTGTCCTGGCTCTGAAGTACGTGAAGAATACAAACGTGGATTTGGTGTGCCAACACTAATCGCCGTTCATGACGACAACGATCCACGTGGCGAAGGTCTTGCACTTGCTAAAGCTTATGCGGCTGGTACGGGCGGTCATCGCGCTGGCGTTCTAATGTCATCGTTCATCGCTGAAGTTAAATCAGACCTAATGGGCGAACAAACTATTCTTTGTGGCATGTTACAAACTGGTTCAATTTTATGTTTTGAACAAATGGTTGAGAAAGGCATTGACGCAAGTTACGCCTCTAAACTTTTACAATATGGTTGGGAAACTATCACCGAAGCTCTCAAATACGGTGGTGTTACTAACATGTTGGATCGTTTATCTAACCCAGCTAAAGTTAAAGCGTTTGAATTATCTGAAGAACTTAAGCAAATCATGCGTCCACTATACAACAAGCATATGGATGACATCATGAGCGGTGCTTTCTCTTCTGGCATGATGGAAGATTGGGCGAACGACGATAAGAACTTACTAGGCTGGCGCCAAGAAACGGCTGAAACGTCGTTTGAAAAACAAGCAGCCGGAACTCAAGAAATTAGTGAACAAGAATTTTTCGATAACGGTATCTTAATGGTTGCCATGGTTCGTGCTGGCGTTGAACTGGCTTTTGAAACAATGGTTGCTGCTGGTATTAAAGACGAGTCAGCTTATTATGAATCACTGCATGAAACGCCGTTAATCGCTAACACGATTGCTCGTAAGAAACTTTACGAAATGAACGCGACTATTTCAGACACTGCTGAATACGGTTGTTACTTATATAATCACGCTTGTGTACCAATGCTACGTGATTTCATGACTCGCATAGACACAGACGTTATTGGGGCTGGCTTAAAAGAGACTAGTAACGGTGTTGATAATGCTCAACTAATTGAAATCAATAGTGCATTACGTAATCATCCAGTTGAAACTATTGGTAATGTATTGCGCGGTCACATGTCAGCAATGAAAAAGATTGTTTAATCGACTAGCCGATTTTGGTGGCTAAATACCTAGCCATCACTAAAAGAGCCTTATCAGTTTTCTGATAAGGCTCTTTTTTTCTGCTTTAATTATTAACGCAATGCTGAGCTCTACTTATTTATCGGTTGATGAAAGGGAATTTTTTTAGGATGACGCCCTTCGATGTTTCGAAAATAATCGAGAATAATGGGAAAATCAATATCTACATCGCCAGTTGGCATTAATGGCGCTCTAATTTTTATCTCACGGTTCTTAAAATCAAAGCCTATCATCTCAATGGGAATATTAGCCTTGGTGGCGATATGGTAAAAACCACTTTTCCAGCGCTTAATTTCACTGCGCGTTCCTTCTGGTGCAATTCCCAGTACAAATTCATCGCTTTCTTGATACATAGCAACAACTTGATCGACTAAATTATTGTTCTTGTTTCTATAAACCGGGCTGCCGCCTAACCAGCGAAATAACCAACCATAGGGTGGATAAAATAATTGATGCTTCGCTAGAAATCGGATCTTAACGCCTAAAACGTTACGCACAATCATGCCCAATACAAAATCCCAATTACTAGTATGGGGACCAATAATCACAATATATTTTTTATCTTCAGGTAATTTACCGACAATACTCCAGCCTAAACATTCTAAAATTAATTTACTAATCGATTGAATCATATATATTTTATACCTTACTGCTGATAATTAACTAAATTATTCATACTAAGTTTGAATCAATTTACACTATTACCAACTAATTATCATATTGATAGCTGACAAAACTTCACGTTAGAATGAGTTTCTCCATTTAGGAAACTCTTTATGAATGTACTGCTGTTAGAAACCTTAGTCGCTATTACTGCGTTGATAGTACTGTGGACGCTTTACTATTCTATAATGAGACATAAAGTTGCAACCCAACCAGGGTCGCGATTACTTATCGCTGGATTTCTATTATTATTCATCAGTTCACTCATCGATATCACTGATAATTTTCCCTCATTAAATCAATATATTATTATCGGCAATACGCCTGCTGAAGCCTTAATAGAAAAAGGCATTGGCACATTATTCGGCTTATTATTACTCGCAGTTGGATTTCATCGTTGGTTACCCGCCGTCTTTGAACTCTCTATCGCTAAAAAGAACATCAACAAACTCAATAATAAATTAGGCAAATTAGTTGACGACAGGACATCTGAACTCAACAAGGTGAACCTTCAACTGCGTCAAGAAATTAGTGAACGTGAGAAGGCTCAAAGTAAACTCGACAAGCAAATGCTGCACGATCCCCTTACTGAGCTGCCAAATCGTTACGCTTTACTGGAATATTTAGAGCATGAACGCTTGCGCAGTAACTCACATCCGAGTCACTATGCGATGTTTATTATCGACTTGGACCAATTTAAAGCCGTAAACGACTCATTAGGTCATGCTATTGGTGATAAGGTCATCAAAGCTATCGCCAACCGATTAGCGTTTAATCACCGCCAAGACGATTTCTTAGGCCGCCTAGGGGGTGATGAATTCGTGCTTGTTATGTCAATGAACAGAGATGAACCACAGTCGGCGTCTTTGCAGACTTATAACAATGCCACCACTTTAATTGAGCTTGTGGCCGCTCAATTAAAAGTTGATAAGCACCAGTTCAATCTCTCAGCCAGTATAGGCATTACCGTTTTTAACTATAGCGGCGCACAGTCTTCTGAGGATATTTTACGTCAAGCTGACATTGCTCTTTATAATGCTAAAGAAAAAGGCCAAGGCTTTTTCTCTTTTTTCCAACCAGAAATGCAAAAGAAGGCCCAAACCCGCTTAAAGCAGTCAAAAGAGCTGCACGACGCATTAGCAAACAAAGAGTTGTTTCTACAATATCAGCCCCAAGTTGATTGCCATGGCAAGCTCATTGGTATGGAAGCGTTATTGCGCTGGGACCATCCCATCAATGGCATTGTGGATCCAACCAATTTCATCGCACTGTCAGAAGAGATCGGCATCATTGATCAACTAGGACGCTATATTTTGCACATGGCGTGTCAACAATGTACTGAATTAGCGAGTAATTTCTACCCTGAGAAGAAATTAAAAATCGCTGTCAACATTAGCCCTAATCACTTCTTGCAAGATGATTTCGTTGAGCAAATACAGGCTATAATAGAAAATTATTCATTAAAAAACATGCAATTAGTGTTAGAGATCACTGAAGAAGTGACGATTTATGATATTGAAGATGTCATTAAGAAAATGAATCAATTACGCCGCTTGCACGTGCACTTTTCACTGGATGATTTTGGAACAGGTTACTCGTCATTAACTTATTTAAAGAAATTGCCTATAGATACAGTGAAAATAGACAAATCTTTTATTCAAGAGCTTCATGAAAACAAAGATGACGCCTCTATTGTCGAAGCGATTTTAACCATGACACGTGCACTGGAAATTGATGTTATTGCAGAAGGCATCGAAAATAAAAGCCAATATCAATTCTTAGCCGATCTTCAATGCCAATATTATCAAGGGTATTATTTTGGCAAGCCGGTCAGTATTGCAACGCTTATCGAGTCTGGCGAGCTAATCGATAAGCGCGTTTTAAAAAATAAAGTTTAAGGATTTAACAATCCATGTAATTTAGCAAAAATGAGTGGACCATCAGTTTTAATACCGTTGTGCTCATAATCGCTCGATACCCATGTTTTAACATTGCCAAGGCGCGCTACAGTTTCTTGGCTGTAAGCAATATCTACATACATATCATTAAAATACATAGCCGCCGCTACTGGCACCCTGTTATCACTCAGTTGCTCTAAATCATAAAGCATTGGCCAATCATCTTTCTCAGCCAACAAAGCAGCTGCTTGTTGCAGCGGTTTCAATTGCGAAAATTGCTCAAACATCCACGGAAAAACCATTTCCCCAGTGAAGCTGAATGTCTGCTGTGAACTATCAAAATTAAAGACATCAGCAAAGTGGTCGTTGCGAACGCGATGCGCCGCCCAATTTGATGCAAATTGCTGACAATAAATAGACTCATGCAGAAAAGCAAAAATAGGATTGGTATCGAAATCTAATAAAGCCGCAAAGGTTTGCTTAAAGATAAAGCTCAGTTCTTTAACACCATTAGCATCAACGAAAGCCTGTTCTAATAGCGCATATAGCTCTTGATGACCTCCAGTCATTCCTAGGTGAATGCCCAATAATTGAAATCTCTCAACGGTCAATTCACTACCATCGAGCAAGAATTCTTTATTATTATTCAAGTGAGTAGCAATTGCTTTAGCTATCTGCTGCGCCGTTGGGTAGGTATCAAAAAATAACTTATTTTTATCAATAACACGCTGGAATGTCTTTTTATACACATCATCTGCCGGACGAGAAACAGAAGGGATACCGCCAGTAATAAATGCCTGACTTAGCCCATGTGGCGCCGAAGATAAATAACGAAGTACACAAAACCCACCAAAACTTTGACCTAAAATAGACCATTTTTGATCGCCAGCTAGTTGCTCTCGAATCGTTTCAGCATCACGCACAATATTATCGGCGCGGTAATGTGTTAAGTGTTCTGCTTGTTCTTGTGCGGTTAAATGACGTAGCGTTTGTGCTGTCACAGGGGAGCTACAAGCGGTGCCACGCTGATCTAACAGCAATACGCGGTAATTCTTACATGCTTCACCGATCCAACCTGATAATCCTGTTGGTCTGTTTGAACCAAAACCAGGCCCACCTTGAAAATAAACAAGATATGGTAGCGCTTGAGCTTTTCCTGTTTTGCTAGCAACTTCTCGTACAAAAATAGATAGCGTTTCACCCTTTGGCTCTTGATAGTTTAAAGGAACGGTAAAGCGATGGTCTTGGCAATGAAGACCATCGACAATGTAAGATTGGCTCATGTTATCTCTCAGCAGATTAATTTCGATTGATTATACGCCGATGACACATGATATAAAATATACCAATTAACTATCGCTTAAACTAACTGCTGCTACATGTGCCTTGGCTAATGACTGCTGACCATTGTTCATTAATATATCGGCAATGGCCTCACGCACTGCTTTCGGCTTTTTGGCGCTTAATTTCACATGTGCATCTAACCGTTCAATAGCAATATCAAAGCAACGAATATTAGCCAACATGTGATTCATTAATTTCTCTGGCTGCTGCTCCATTGTCCATTGATCACCTTCAAAATCTCGCACTTGTTGCGCCACGTTTTTTCTGTTTTCATCTTGGGATAAAAACTTAAATTGTCCGCTCACATGCATTCTTCGATAATTCCATGTAGGCACTACCTGTTTCTCATGCACTAATGGCGAAACATAGGTATCATCCCCTTGAAACACAACGGTGACCTTAGGGCTATTCTCAAGCAACCAAGCCAATTTATTGTTAATTGACATATGTCCACTTAACACCTGACTGTTTTTGTCTAAACGCAATGGCAAATAAATCATTTGATCATGTAAATTATCATTGCTAGCGATAATGATTTGCGCCAGAGGAAATTCGTCAATCATTGATATAGCATCACTGTTTAACACGACAGCCTCTGGCTTAGCTCCTTGGTTACGCAAAGCAATTTTATCTTCTAGGTTAGATTTAGCCTGTGGCCACTCTGAACTTAATAAGCTAAATAAAGCGGTATCACGATATTCTCCCGTTGAGAGCAAACGATGATGACGTAATATGCCTTCAAATTGTAAACCTAGTCGACTAATCGCATTGCGAGATTTTTGATTGTTTTTATGCGTACGCAGCTGAACACGCACAGCACCAAGCGTTTCAAAGGCATGAGTAAGCAACAACAATTTAGCATTACTATTAATGTGAGAGCGTTGAAACTTAGGGTTTACGAAGGTGTAACCTATTTCTACACCACTATTTTCCACATCTATGGTGCAATAACGTGTGCTGCCAACAAATTCACCGCTGGCGTTGTCAATAATGCCAAACATTACTTGATCGCCTTTATCCACTTGCTGCAGCGAAAATTCCACCCATTCTTTGGCCGTATCTAGTGTTGCGCATTTATGCGGTGGAACCCACTTCCAAACGATATCATCCATGCCTGCTTTATAAAAATCTTCTACATAATCCATTGTCATAGGGATTAGCGTGACCACGTCGTTCGATAATGTAATGGGCAGAGGTTGTTTCATGTATTTATCCTAAGTATTGCCAAGTGAGGTGGTTATTTTCAACGAATCTGGTAGGTTGTTAACAACCAGAATTAAAGTTGGTGCTATACCAGTGAAAACACTTAACATAACCACTGCTGAAATTAACAAGATCACCGGGACTAAATACTTGGCCATTAGTCAGGCTGTGCGCCAAGCGATAAAAAGTGAACAAATTAAGGCTGGCGAGCAGCTCCCCTCCGCCAGACAGTTAGCGCAGCAGCTCAACACGAATCGTCATACCATCATGGCCGCATACAACGAATTAATTGCTCAGGGATGGATTGTAAGCAGACAACGCCACGGTTATTTTGTGGTTGATGATTTGCCCATTAATAGTTCACAACAAGCGCACCCCATGAACCAAAGCAGTAAGGGGACTTTTGATTGGCAATTTACTCGGAAAATAGAAGAGAGCCCAATTCAAGCCTCCGCCACTTACCGTTATAATTTTGCAGGCGGTACGCCTGATATTTCACTATTCCCCTTTCATGAATTTAAAAGTTACATGAGTGATACGTTTAGCCGGCCCGACCTAGCCGCACTAAATTACGGTGACGTAGCTGGTTATCCTCCATTGATTGAACAAGTTAACCAATATTTACGCCGTGCAAGATCCCTTGTTAATCGCGAAATTGTTATCACTAACGGCTCCCAAGAAGCGCTTTATATTCTTTCTCAAATTTTATTATCACCAAAGCGTAGTGTGGCCACAGAAGCCATGGGATATGCGCCGGCATGGCGAAGTTTTTCTAGTTCTGGCGCGGCGGTTATTTCTATAGCGCAAGATGAGAATGGCATGATACCAGCGGCTCTGGAGCAAGCAATTACTAACCAGACTGATAAAGGTTGTCCTATATCGCTGATCTACCTCACACCATTACATCAATACCCAACAACGGTCACTCTGCCAGTGAGCCGTCGCCATGCCATTTACCGCATAGCAAGCCAGCACAATATTGCGATTATTGAAGATGACTACGACCATGAATATCACTATCGCTGCCAACCATTAGCCCCCATGGCCAGTGATGATCCTGATGGTTTAGTTATCTATTTATCGACCTTTTCAAAGGTTATGTTTCCAGGAGCGCGCATTGGTTTTATGGCACTGGATAAAACACTCAGCCAAGCCGTTCAAAATTACAAAACTATCATCAACCATAAAGTCAGTGTGCCGATGCAAGATGCTATTGCCCGCTGGATGCAAGCCGGAGCTTTTGAACGATATTTACGAAAAGTCACTAAAGAATATCAACAACGGCGTGACTTTATGGTGGAGCAACTGGCGAAACATCAACACCAAGGAAAAATAAAATCATTCACCAAACCAGACGGTGGAATGGCAATGTGGGTAGAACTCAATGAAAGTGCACAGGAATTAGCAGCATGGGCCTTAAACAACGACATTTATATTCAACAAGAACAACAATTCTTGATTGATAAAACGCAAAGCAGCGACCGATTTATTCGCCTAGGATTTGCCGGAATGGCGCCGTTTGACATCGAAAAAGGGCTAGATCGCTTATTCGGTCAAAAAAATGCATAAATTCTTACAATAATCCACGTGTTTACTGGCTATTTACACCTTATATTGTTTATATTAAGCCGTATAAGCTTATTGTCTTCTTTTTTTATTTTTACGGAATATTTCATGTCAGATTCAGCCTTACCAAAGTTAGAACAACTTATTGAGCAACTTATCTCAAAAAATGCCTCACAGACTCAAGAAATTTCACGTCTTGCAGGACAAAATGAAGCGTTGGCCGTTCAAGTAAAACAACTTGAAGATGACAACGAAACATTACAATTAGACGCGCTTGAGCAAGAAGAAACACACAGCGCTACCATTAGTAAAATTAACGCTATTGTTGGACGCCTTGAGCAAGAAGCGTAATGAACCAAGAGTTAACAATAACCCTGCTGGATAAAACACTGTCAGTTGCTTGCCCCCCGGGACAAGCAGAAGCACTGCTAGAGTCGGCACAATTGTTAAACAAGCAAATGCTTAAGGTACAGCAAAAAAAACCCAGCGCGAGTTTACTCAATGTGGCATTAATTGCCGCCTTGAATATCAGTTATGAAATGTTGGAATACAAAAATCAGCATGATGTAAACGAACAATCAATATCTCAGTTAAGCGAACTGGTTTCACAAGCACTGCTTGATTAACAAGTTTTAATCAAAGCACCGCAACAAATAGCAATCACAGTTAAATTATTCTATCCTACTCAATACGTTAACGTTTTGGAGTAGGATGAGTGACTGACTATTTAAATCAGCTGATTTCCCAATATCAGCCCATCACACAGTTTGTTTGGTTAGACAGCGCCATTCTTGTGGCTATCATGTTAGTGCTCAGTTTTATTGTCGATAAAATTGACCGCCGCATACTGATCAACTTATTGCACCGCTTGCTGGGTAAAACAGCCCCAAAAACCCTCAACTTATTAGAAAAACATCAAGCACTGGCAAAAATAGCCGCGGTTATTCCCCTTTTAATTATTTCGTCATTTAGCCCTGTCGCCCTCAGCGCTTATCCGGCGTTAAGCAGCTTGGTATCCACAGTCTGTAACATTGCTATTTTAATGAAAATGGCTTCATTTATATTCGCCTTACTCGACGTCACACTTGATGTAGCGCGGGAACGTGGTCTTAATAAAAAGCTGCCAATAAAAAGTATTAATCAACTCATTAAACTCTTTGTTTTCTTAGTCGTTGCCGTCATTTCTATTTCCACTGTGCTTGGCAAGTCACCACTCTACTTCCTCAGTGGTTTAGGGGCCATGACAGCCGTTGTGCTATTAGTCTTTAAAGATACCATCTTAGGATTTGTAGCAGGTGTGCAGCTAGCGGCAAATCAAATGGTCAGCCGAGGTGATTGGATTGAAATGCCAAAATACGGCGCCGATGGTGAAGTATTAGAAGTGGCGTTAACCACGGTGCAGGTTCAAAATTGGGATAAAACAATCACCATGATCCCAACCTATGCCCTGATCAGCGATTCATTCAAAAACTGGCGCGGTATGGAACAAGCCGGTGGTCGCCGTATCAAACGCTCTATTAGAATAGACGTCAACAGCATTGGATTTATGGACCAAACGCTCATTGAGCATTTGCTAAAAATTGATTCAATCTCGCAATACCTCACTAGCAAGCAAGCAGAAATTAACGAGCAAAACCAACAGGTTTCTGGTGACTTAACGGTAAATGCAAATGGTAGGAAACTTACAAACGTTGGTACTTTTAGAGCTTATTTAGAATATTTTTTACATAACCATCCTATGGTTAGCAAAGAAATGACCTTAATAGTACGTCAGCTCCCTGCCGATGAGAATGGTCTGCCCATAGAATTATATCTATTTTGTACTGATATTCGCTGGGCGGCCTATGAAGCCATCCAAGCCGATTTATTTGACCACATTTATGCCGTATTGCCCGAATTCAATTTACGCGCTTTTCAGAGTCCAAGCGGCTATGATTGGCGTCATAAATAAACGACTTTTCAGTGGCCTATTTAACGTATTAATAGGCCGTATCATTACACTAGAATACACATCAAAAACGAAATGGAAATGCGAGTTATTATTACTTTATAGCCATATTAACGCTGTTAAATCATAACGTTAATAACAAGTGTTCTCACTCGATATGAAATCAGTAAAAACTTTAAGTAAATCCCCATAAAGCTTAATCAAATCGTTGACCACTAAGTAATTTTACGCCATTATTCTCCCTACTATTTTTAGACCAAATACAAAGGGCTCACATGCTAGCACAATCAATGATCGACAAACTCAATGAACAAATTAACCTTGAGTTTTATTCATCAAATTTATACCTGCAAATGAGCGCTTGGTGTGAAGATAAAAGCTTCGACGGCGCAGCTGTTTTCTTGCGTAAACACGCTAACGAAGAAATGGAGCATATGAAGCGCCTTTTCACTTATGTATCAGAAACTGGTGGTCTACCTATTCTTGGTGGTATTGATGCTCCGCCACATGAGTTCAAATCTATGCGTGATGTGTTTACTCAAATTTTAGAGCATGAGTGTTTAATTACTGAAAAAATTAACGGCCTAGCGCACGTTGCATTCACTAATCACGACTACTCAACATTCAACTTCTTGCAATGGTATGTAGCAGAGCAGCATGAAGAAGAAAAATTATTCAAAGGCATTTTAGATAAGCTTGAACTTATTGGCGATGACGGTGCAGCTATGTACATGTTTGATAAAGATTTTGCAGCAATGGCTGCTAACGGCAGTGGCGGTAGCATCATGGAACCGGGCTCAACGGTAGTCTAGCTTCAACGCCCTTAGGCAGTTACAATACGCGACATTAAAAAGGATGCTAATTAGCATCCTTTTTCGTTAACGCCGTTTAATAAAAAGCAGGATTTAAAAACATGAGTAATTTCGACGTAATAATCATTGGCGCAGGCGCCGCAGGCCTCCATTGTGCGGCTACCGCAGGTTATCGTGGCAAGCGCGTCTTATTACTCGATAATGCTAAAAAAGCAGGTCGTAAGATTTTGATTAGTGGTGGTGGTCGCTGTAATTTCACCAACTACAATATTGAACCAAGTGCCTTCATTTGTGGCAATAAGCATTTTGTAAAATCCGCACTGAGTCGTTACACCCAGTGGGATTTCATTGCCATGGTCGACAAATATCAAATTGCATATCATGAAAAAACCCTAGGCCAATTGTTTTGTGACGACAGCGCCAAAGATATTGTTAACATGCTAGAAAGCGAATGTAGCAATGCCAATGTCACCACACAACTGCGCACCGAGATTGCCGCCATCACTAAAACTGACTCAGGTTATGACATCACCACTAACGAAGGTAAATTTCAGGCTCCATCATTAGTGATTGCCACGGGCGGTTTATCAATGCCTAAACTGGGCGCCACACCTTTTGGCTACAAAGTAGCGCAGCAATTTGGCCTAACAGTCACCGATACCTGTGCAGGGTTAGTGCCTTTTACTTGGCAAAACAATGATAAAGAAGACTATGAGAACTTATCAGGCATTAGTTTGCCAGCATCAGTCACTTGTGAAAATGGCGTAAACTTTAGTGAAGACATGTTATTTACTCACCGCGGTTTATCAGGCCCTGTTATGCTTCAAGTTTCTTCATATTGGAATCCGGGTGAAGCCATCACCATCGATTTATTACCGAGCGACAATTTAGAAGCATTATTAAACCAAGCCCGTGAAACGAATCCTAAACAGGCCCTTAAAACCTGCTTGGGTCAACATCTACCAAAACGCTTTATCGAGCTATTAATTGGCTTAAAAAAACTGAATGATAAACCATTAAATCAGTTTAATGACAAAGAGTTAACGGCCATTAGCGATTACTTCCACCAGTGGACAATCAAGCCCAACGGTACCGAAGGCTATCGCACTGCGGAAGTAACGTTAGGCGGCATAGACACCGACGAGTTATCATCTAAGACCATGGAAGCCAAAAACGTTGCAGGACTTTATTTCATCGGCGAAGTTGTTGATGTTAGCGGTTGGTTAGGCGGATATAACTTCCAATGGGCATGGGCGAGTGGTTGGGCTGCTGGACAGGCTGTTTAGTTGAAGGTATACCATTTAAAAAGAGACAAAGATAAGTTTGTCTCTTTTTTATATATCAATTAAGGGGCCATCAAGTGTGATACACCTTGTCTGCGTTGTTTTAATATTCCTTCAAGGTAATGATTAATAGTGAAACCCAACGCTAAAATTAGACACTATTTACTCTTTTCATCAGATGACCAGTAAAATATAAAGGTATGACTAAGTTTTCCTTTTCGAGTAAAGATGAACCTTGCCCACCAATTAGCTTGACTGTTTTAACAGGGTTATATTGATTTTTATATGATTGGAGTGACTTGGCCTTAGTTCTCTTACCGCTTTTTACCTCAATGGGAACAACATTACCGTGCATATCTGTCATCATAAATTCTAGCTCTGCTGTTCGGCCACTCCTCCAACTAAAAGTCGGATAATTTCCCATCACAGCTAATTCTTGCTGAACAAAGTTCTCTGCTATAAATCCCTTATATTCAAAACGATTCTTTTTAACTGCGTTAAAATCTGTTTGCAACATTGCATTAAGAATTCCAACATCAAAACAAAATAACTTGATGGTATTATCTGTTTTATAAGCCATAAAAGGAGTTCTAGGTGCGCCTTCAAGTAAATAGTTTTTAAGCGTTAAGTGACTTTTTTCAAGCCAATTAATTGAATTTTCAAAATCACCGTATCGAGATTTTTTTTCATCAATACCTTTAAATCGATAACGTTTCACTGAATCATCGAGATTTTGAGAAAGCTGATTCGGGATATTTTTAAACACCGACTCAATGAGCGCAGCACTTACTTTACCACTATACTTTCCAAAGTCTTTCGTATAACCAGATACCAAATTATCTTGAACGGCCCGAACAGCATCTACACGCTGTAAGATATTTTCATTAGGGTCTTTAAACCAACGCCATACCGATTCTGGCATACCACCTACAAAATAATAATCGGTTAACGCATCCATAAAGCGCTTTTCAGTTACTTTATTATCAGTTTGTGCATAGTATGCATCAAGCAATAGTTTTTGCTCACTGGCAATGAGAAACTCCTCAAATGACAGAGGATATAATTTAAATTCTTCGACCTTTCCAACAGGAAAAGACGTCAGCAAGCCAATGTTAGAACCACTAGCCGCCACAAACATCGTTGATGCTTTCTCTGCAAAAAACTTAAGAGAATTAATTGCATTCTGGCACTCTCCTATCTCATCTAGAACAAGTAGGTCAGTATCCATCGAAAATTTTTGGTTGGTAAGTAGTTGAAGATTTGAAATAATTTCATTTGGGGTTAGCGATCCCTCAAAGGCCTCTTTCATAGTAGGATCTTCTAAGAAATCGACGCGCAGCACATTCTCAAACTTTTTACCTAAAAGCTCCATTAGCAAATAGGTTTTTCCTGTTTGTCTAGCGCCATCAATTAGAAGGGGTTTTCTTGTATCCTGCCCCTTCCATACGAGTAATCTCTCAAGAAGTTTTCTTTGCATAACTTGACCCATTGCCTAAAGATATTAGGCATAATATACATTAATGGCAGTAAAAAACGCAACTTACCACATTTATTCCCTGCAAAAATGTAACATCCTAGACATTATTCCTAGTAAAAATGTTAAAACTAGTAATTAACAACAACCAAAGCATTAAAAAATTTTCTTCAGCTTCGAAGTTGTTGATATTAGCGGTTGGTTAGGCGGATATAACTTCCAATGGGCATGGGCAAGTGGCTGGGCCGCTGGTCAGGCTGTTTAATTGTAGAGATACACACAAAAGCACCCGATTAAAGCATCACTTTAATCGGGTGCTTGTTGAGCTTTACCCCAATACTCTATTGAGACAATATTGAAGCGGTTTCGGCTTAGGCACCAACTTTACAGCCATATTTAAGCTCTTGCTCATCTGGCACTTCAAATAGCGGTTCCATAAAGTTAAACATTTCATCAGTGACTTCAAATGCATACACAGCGGGATCTTGTTGCAAGTTTCGTTGATCCACGCGCTGTCGGCGAACTTCAGTTGACGCATCTAAATAATGAATTTCAGCATTAACCTCTAATGCTTTCGCTCGATTAGTAAATACATCACGCTGTTCTTTAGTGGTAAATCCAAGATCTAGAATCACCGTACCATCCAACGCAAGAATCTGTTCACTAACTTCCCAAATTTGATCGTAGCAACGATTAACGCGTTCAATCATCCAATTATAATCAAGGGCAACCATATCTTTAGAAAAGAGACCCTGCATCCAAGGATCAATTGAAAAGCGTATTG
>Ga0209395_1005630_pt1 | contig 14048 bp, 16 predicted proteins | sample GOMGulsemesocosm_3_FD_184635 | JGI IMG/M metagenome (GOLD analysis project Ga0209395, IMG submission 184635) | Methane-oxidizing microbial communities from mesocosms in the Gulf of Mexico - GOM9D Gulf of Mexico (SPAdes) (version 2) | ecosystem: Environmental > Aquatic > Marine > Cold seeps... | reverse complement strand
CCTCAGCCTAAAGGCCAACCTACATGGGAATATAACGAATTAAAGGAAAACAACTACAAAACAATGGAATACGTGCAATTATCACTAGTTATTTCAATTCACTATAGAATAAAGGGTAATAACAGCTCTGTTATTACCCTTTTGTAATCAATCTATTTTAGTAAATCAATTAGTGATTTTCAGACACCATATTGACTGTGTATTTAGGAATTTCAACAACAAGATCTTCATCTTTTATAATTGCCTGACATCCTAATCGAGAATCTGGTTCTAAGCCCCATGCTTTATCAAGCATATCGTCTTCAAGTTCATCACTTTCTTCAATTGAGTCAAAACCTTCGCGAATAATAACGTGACAAGTAGTACACGCACATACTTTTTCACAGGCGTGTTCAATGCCAATGCCGTTTTTAAGGGCTACATTTAATACGCTTTCACCTTTCTCGGCTTCAAGTACTGCACCTTCAGGGCACAAGTCTTCGTTTGGAAGAAATATAATTTTTGGCATGGAGTTTAAACCTCGTCGACCGAATGTCCTGCTAATGCTGTTTTGATGGATGAATCCATGCGTCGTTCAGCGAAAATAGCGGTACGTTCGTTTAGTGTTTCAATAGCAGCTTCAATGTCGTCAGCTACGTTGTTTTGTGCAATTTCGCTTAAGGCGTTAATTGCTTCGTTGATCGTATGTGTTTCATCGGCGTTTAATAAACCGCCATCGGCAAGTAGAGCAGATTGTACTGACTCTATTACACGAGCCGCTTCTACTTGTTGTTCTTTAACCATACGTGCTTGCATGTCTTCTTTAGCGTTGGTCATTGATGCTTTTAGCATAGAAGCGATTTGATGTTCTTCTAAACCAAATGATGGTTTAACTTCAATGCTCGACTCTACACCGGTAGATTTTTCCATTGCTGAGACTTCTAATAAACCATCAGCATCAACTTTGAACGTTACACGTATATGTGCAGCGCCTGCAGCCATAGGAGGTATTCCACGAAGTTCAAAGCGTGCTAATGAACGACAATCTTCTACTAACTCTCGTTCACCTTGTAATACATGAACCGCCATTGCGGTTTGACCATCTTTAAACGTGGTAAATTCTTGTGCTTTAGCAACAGGAATTGTCGTGTTTCTAGGGATAACCTTTTCAACTAGTCCGCCCATAGTTTCTAAACCAAGAGACAACGGAATAACGTCAAGCAATAACATGTCGCTATCAGGTTTATTACCCGCAAGAATATCTGCTTGTATCGCTGCACCTACAGCAACCACTTTATCGGGGTCGATAGACGTTAGTGGAACTTTCTTAAAGTGTTTTTCTACTTGGCTTCGTACCAAAGGTACACGTGTAGAACCACCTACCATGACTACTTCAATCACGTCATCAACACTGACTTCGGCATCTTTTAACGTGCGTTTACATGCGCGTAGAGTTTTAGCAACCAATGCAGAAATAAGGCTATCAAATGTTTCTTTAGTTAATGTACCCGTCCAGTTGGAATCATCATCATAGGTTAAAGATATTTCAGTGGTATCTGATTGGCTGAGCTGTTCTTTAGCTGAACATGCTTGCAATAATAATTGACGCTCAAGTGATGGTGATAATGGACGAGAAAGTTGTGCTTGCTCAATAATGTGATCAACTAAAGCAACATCAAAGTCATCTCCACCTAAAGCAGCATCACCACCTGTGGCAAGTACTTCAAATACACCTTTATTCAAGCGCAAAATTGAAATATCAAAAGTACCACCACCTAAGTCATAAATAGCAATCACGCCTTCTTGACCCGTATCTAAACCATAAGCTACAGCAGCCGCAGTAGGTTCATTCAACAAACGAAGAACCTTAACACCCGCTAACTTTGCTGCATCTTTAGTACTTTGACGTTGTGCATCATCAAAATGCGCAGGTACGGTAATAACTACCCCTGCAAGCACGTCACCTAGAGATTTTTCTGCACGAGCGACTAATGATTTAAGAATTTCAGCTGATACTTGAACAGGGTTAACCTGCCCTTGTCGGGTATTTATTTCAGGATGATTTTCATCACCACAAAAATCGTAAGGCAATGATGGGTACTTTGATTGAATATCTTTTAGTGAACGACCAATTAAACGCTTGGCAGAAACAATAGTATTTTCAGGATCGACAACTGCGAATGCTTTAGCACTATGTCCAACAAGGATTTCGTCTGCTTGATAGCTAACAATTGAAGGAAGGATATCATTTCCTTGCTCATCAAAAAGTGTTTCAGCTAAACCACTTTTAACACTCGCTACCAAAGAGTTTGTTGTACCTAAATCGATACCTGCCGCTAAACGGTGGTCATGAGGTACAGTACTTTGTCCGGGTTCAGCAATTTGTAATAAGGCCATAGGGGATCTTTTATTTAGTCATCAAATAGAGCGTCTTCAAGACGATCTAACTCTACATGAAGTTTTTGGTAAAATTTAAGTTTTCGTAAGTTTTCGCCAGCAAGTAAATTAGCGTCTTGTTTATTTTCTTTTAACTGCACTTGCATCTCAATAAATATCGCTTCGAATTCCGTTTCCAATATATGTGTTATTTCAAATATCGCCGCTTCTATATTATCTGAAGATTTAATTTCAGAAAGCATTTCACGTAATTCCATTTGGCGCATTAAAAACTCGGTATCACCAAAGCTTGCTTGTTCACTTGGCAAATCGGCGCCGCGTAAGGTAAGCATATAATGTGCACGAGGCAGAGGATTTTTTAATGTTTGATAAGCATCATTTATCATTGAAGACTTTTGAACAGCAACAAGTTGTTCTTGAGATGATGCATGTGCAAAACGGTCCGGATGAACCGTTTTTTGTAATGACTGATAAACTTCTGCTAGCTGTTTTGTGTTGATCTCAAATTGGTCATTTAAACCAAACAATTCAAAGTAATTCACAATATTTCCAGATACAGGTACAACAAATTAAACGTTGAAGCTTTCACCACAACCACACTCGCCTTTGGCGTTTGGATTGTTAAATTTAAAACCTTCGTTTAAGCCTTCTTTAGCAAAATCTAATTCGATTCCCGCTAAATAAACCAGACTTTTAGCATCAATAATGATGTTTACGTCACTGATGTTGAATAGTTCGTCGTCTTCATTAAGATCGTCAACAAACTCCATCACATATGCTAACCCAGAACAGCCCGTAGTTTTAATACCTAGGCGCAAACCAAGGCCTTTGCCACGATTCACCATGAATGATTTTACTCGTTCAACGGCTGTAGGTGTCAATGTAACACTCATACAACTAACCTCTTAACTAAGCACTTTTGTTACGGTAATCTTCAATTGCCGCTTTAATTGCATCTTCAGCTAAAATTGAACAATGAATTTTAACTGGTGGCAATGCAAGCTCTTCAGCAATAGCAGTATTTTTAATTTCAGCTGCTTCTTCAATAGACTTACCTTTAACCCATTCGGTTACTAATGAGCTAGAGGCAATAGCTGAACCACAACCATATGTTTTGAATTTAGCATCTTCAATAATGCCTTCTTCAGAGATTTTAAGTTGTAACTTCATTACGTCACCACAGGCTGGAGCACCAACCATACCAGTTGCTACCGTAGGATCGTTTTTATCCATAGAGCCAACGTTACGTGGGTTTTCATAATGATCGATTACTTTTTCGCTATAAGCCATGATTTTTCTCCTAAATTGCTTTAAATTGCCTATTACCAGTAGCGTACTTTGCTACCGAAAATAAAAGTAATAGGCTTCAACAAAATTACTTTATCTGGGGTGGCTACTAGTGGCCAGCCCATTCAATTGAATCTAAGTCGATACCGTCTTTGAACATTTCCCAAAGAGGTGACATGTCACGTAAGTGACCAATCGACTTTTGAATAATATCAATCGCGTGATCAATTTCTTCTTCAGTAGTAAAGCGACCGAAACTAAAACGAATTGAACTGTGAGCCATTTCGTCGTTTAAACCTAACGCTCGTAATACGTATGAAGGCTCTAAACTTGCAGAAGTACATGCTGAACCAGATGATACCGCTAAGTCTTTAAGCGCCATAATCAATGACTCACCTTCAACAAAGTTAAAGCTAACGTTTAAATTACCAGGGTAACGCTTGTCAGCATCACCATTAATGAATACTTGTTCCATTGAGTTAAGACCCGCCCATAAACGGTCACGCATTTTAGTTACGTGAATACGGTCTTGATCTAACTCTTCTTTAGCTAACTTAAATGCTTCACCCATACCAACAATTTGATGGGTAGGTAATGTACCTGAACGCATGCCACGCTCATGGCCGCCACCGTGTGTTTGCGCTTCTAGGCGAACACGTGGTTTACGACTTACATATAAAGCACCAATACCTTTAGGACCATAAATTTTATGCGCTGAAAACGACATAAGGTCAACTTTTAGGTTTTGCATGTCGATAGGTAATTTACCTGCACTTTGTGCAGCATCAACATGGAATATAATCTTTTTCGCACGACACATTTCACCAATTTCGGCGATGTCTTGCACTACACCAATTTCGTTATTCACATGCATAATGCTGATAACGATAGTGTCTTCACGAATAGCGTCGTTTAATTTATTTAAATCAATTAAACCGTTTGATTCAGGATCTAAATAAGTAACTTCAAATCCTTGGCGTTCTAATTCTCTACAGGTATCTAAAACAGCTTTATGTTCTGTTTTACTGGTAATAATGTGCTTACCTTTTTTAGAGTAGAAGTTTGCAGCACCTTTAATAGCAAGGTTGTTTGACTCTGTTGCGCCAGACGTAAATACAATTTCGCGAGAATCGGCATTAATTAAGTCTGCAATTTGATTACGAGCAATATCTACCGCTTCTTCAGCCTGCCAGCCAAATTTGTGTGAACGAGATGCTGGGTTTCCGTAAAAACCATCGGTGGTCATATACTGCATCATTTTTTCTGCAACACGTTTATCTACAGGTGTTGTTGCTGAATAATCAAAATAAATAGGAAGCTTCATTAGCTAACACTCTCCAACTTTGTATAGATGAGCAATAAATTATTGCAAATCAGGTAAAATACTTTGGGTTGTAATTACAATATTTTTTGAAATATTAATCTCGCGGTTTTTTTTATGTAAGTCGTCCTGACGTTGAGTAACCTGCTTTACATTGCGTTGTTCAACTAATTCAGACAACGATATATTCTGTAAAAACTCTTCTATTCGAACGCTTAAATCTTCCCAAAGTGAATGAGTTAAGCATTGGTGTCCACCTTGACAATTTCCTTGTCCAGAACACTTAGTTGCGTTGATGCTTTCATCAACAGCAGTAATTACGTCGGCAACCGCTATTTGCGCTGAACATTTACCTAAGCGGTATCCACCACCTGGTCCTCTAACGCTATTAACTAAACCGTGCTTACGTAATCTTGAAAATAGTTGCTCTAAGTACGACAATGAAATGCCTTGTCGTTCAGAGATATCAGCCAACGATACAGGACCCGTGACTGCATGAATGGCAACGTCGAGCATTGCGGTAACCGCATAACGCCCTTTTGAAGTCAGTTTCATTATATTCTCCTGTAAAATCGATGCGCATTTTACATAACCTTGTAAAATAGTCAATTAAATACCCGAGTAAACTACTCAAGTATTTTACGCTAGATTTAAGGAGAGTCAATATAAATACCTGAGTAAATTGCTCAAGTATTATATCAATTGTAAAGGTTATATTTCAGGATCGAATGACGTTACTACGGCTTCTCTGCGTTTAGCGGCTTCTTTTTCGTCTTCAACAAATTCACCAACACGTAATTCTGGTAACGCTTGTTGGCAAACATCACCACCCAATTGATTAACTTCCTTACACAAGTCAGTTACTTTGTTATCCATTAGATGAATATGATCTAATAGGCGACCAATGGCCTTTGCTACAGGATCAGGGTTGTCTGCTGAAACAGCGTAAGCATCAAAGCCAAATTTTTTGGCGACCTTTTCTCTTTCTGATTTTTCAGCGTCAGACGCCTTCATATTTACAACACGAGCAGGAATACCAACGGCAGTCGAATTCATTGGCAAATCTTTTACAACGACTGAGTTAGAGCCAACCTTACCACCGTCGCCAATATAAATAGGACCAAGTACTTGAGCACCCGCGCCAATAACAACATTATTACCTAAGGTTGGATGACGCTTACCTGCATTCCAACTTGTACCACCAAGTGTGACCCCGTGGTAAAGCGTACAATCATCTCCTATCTCAGCTGTTTCACCGATAACAACACCCATACCATGGTCAATAAAAAAACGGCGACCTAATGTTGCACCTGGGTGAATTTCAACACCCGTTAACCAACGAGAAAAGGTAGATAAACAGCGCGCGATAAACTTCCAGTTAGCTTTCCAGAATTTATGGCTAATACGATGAACCCAAATAGCATGCATACCTGGAGAGTTAAGTAACACTTCCAAGGTATTTCTAGCGGCAGGGTCTCTATCAAAGACACTTTTAATATCTTCTCTGATACGGCTGAACATAACTTTTCCTTTCTCTTATTTTTTAGCTGCGCGTTCTACAGACGCCAACATGCCACGAAGCATTTTAACTTCTTTACTATCTGGACGTGCGCGATTAAGTAAACGTCTTAACTTGGTCATAACCAAGCCCGGGTGGCTAGGAACAATGAAGCCCGTTGCCTTTAATGCATTTTCAAAGTGTTCATACAAACGTTCAGTTTCTTCAACAACCGGATATTCATCTTCGTCTTCTTTCGCAGGTTTAGCGTATTGCTCGTTTTCTTGTAGTAAGAAACTTGTACGAACTTCATAACTCAACGTTTGTACGGCCATTGCTAAGTTCAATGAACTGTATTCAGGATTAGCAGGTATTTGTACGTGAAAATGGCAAAGCTGAAGTTCGTCATTCGTTAAGCCACTGCTCTCACGACCAAAAACTAATGCTACGGGGAAGTTATTTGCTTCTTCAACTAACTTTTCACCACAACCTCTTGGTTCAAGCATTGGCCAAGGTAATGTTCTTGAACGAGCACTTGTACCAACAACTAAACCACAATCAGCAATTGCTTCTTCTAATGTAGAAACAACTTTAGCATTAGCTAAAACGTCTGTAGCGCCTGCTGCTAGTGCTTGAGCTTGCCCATTTGGCATTTCAATTGGGTCAACAAGTACTAACTGACTTAAACCCATTGTTTTCATTGCACGAGCGGCTGAACCAATATTTCGACAATCAGATGTATTAACTAATACAATTCGAACGTTATCTAACAAAGACGATGACATTATTTTTTACTCTTAATTTTAGGTAATTGATAGGAATACCCGATTTCAATCGCTTACTAGCCATATTGACAATCAACAGTTGATTTTCAATTACCTATCTAGATGGCTAAAACTATTGCGTGATATTAGCACAGAACCTGTCAGTTGTACTGCGAAAAATCATCAAGTTTTTATGTTCTTTTTAGTGCGAAACAATATGATTTAGTACGTTAATGCATAGGATTGAACAAACAACAGTCAACTGTACGTTATTTATTCACCCATAAACCATAGGTTTACCTTAATAGTTTGCATTAAAAACATATTGTGTCGCCATTACGAAAAACATTTGCTACAATATGTGCCGCTTGATTTCGCTTGGCGTTCAAGTGTTTTTGTTCTTTTAAAATGCTGTTTATAAAATAAGGTAGTTGTTATGCATCCTATGCTTAATATCGCTATCCGCGCGTCTCGTGTGGCTGGTAAAGTAATTGTTCGTGCTTTCGAACAAGTAGATAAAGTAGAAATTGAATCTAAAGGTAAAAATGATTTCGTCACTAACGTTGATATTGCCGCTGAAGAAGCGATTATTGAAACGATTCGTAAATCTTACCCTGATCATACAATTATCGGTGAAGAAAGTGGTGTTCTTAAAGGTAAGGATGATGATTATCAATGGATAATTGATCCGCTTGACGGCACAGCTAATTTTGTAAAAGGCATTCCTCATTTTGCAGTTTCTATTGCATTAAAAGTTAAAGGTAAGTTAGACCAAGCCGTTGTATTCGATCCTATTCGTGGTGAATTATTCACAGCGAGTCGTGGTAAAGGTGCTCAACTTAACAACTTCCGTATCCGTGTAAAACAGCATAAAGAATTAGATGGAACTATCATTGCGACAGGTTTCCCTTTTAAAGCTAAACAGCATACTGACGCTTACTTAAACATGTTTAAATCGTTATTCACTAAAACAGCTGATATTCGTCGTGCTGGATCTGCAGCACTTGATCTTGCTTATGTTGCTGCTGGCCGTGTTGATGGTTTCTTCGAAATTGGTTTAAAACCTTGGGACACCGCTGCTGGTGAACTATTAGTCATTGAAGCTGGTGGATTAGTAACTGACTTTACTGGAGGCCACAACCATGTAGCTTCAGGTAACACCGTTGCTGCTAGCCCAAGATTATTAAAAGAAATACTTAAAGACATTCGCCCACACTTAGGTGAAGCATTAAGTAAGTAATTAATGAATAAAAAAATTACTTAAATAAAAAGCGCCCATGGCGCTTTTTTTGTGTCTAACTTTTAATGACTTGATTAAAAATGTTAACTAATTCAACATCGCTAATCTAACTTTCGTTTGTTGTTCTCGCTTAACATACCTACGCCATTGCTCAGCAGTTTTAGATGTTTCTTTTAGCTGTTGTGCTTGTTCAAAAGCTGCTAACGACGGTTCAAATTGGCCTAAGTTAAAATACGACATCCCTACCACTAAGTGCATGTTACCTAAGCGTTCAACGCCACCTCGCTTTATCGCTTGTTTGGCTGACTTTATTGCTAACGTCCACTTTTCAGTATTTAAATAAGCTTGAGCTAACATTGCATCGAACTTACCAGACTCTGTAATAACAGAAGCTTTAACCAATACAGGAATTGCTTTATCGTCATTTTTTGCAGCAATATACGACTGAGCTAACATATTAAAATATTTTTCTTCAGCTGCCACTTCACCGTTATCAATAGCGACAGAAAGTAATTTAGCGGCTTTATAAGGTACACCGTGAAAACGGTATAATTGCACCAAGGTGATAAGGTCTTGAGCTGACGTTAAATACCCTGCTTGATAGGCACTTTCCATCACTGCAAGTTGTTTGTTCTCCTCCCCGACTTCACCATACATTCCTGCTAATTGAATCCAGTATTTAGGTTTTTCGTAGTACTTAACTAGGTTTTCAATCACTTTAACAACATTTTTAGGTTGTTTAAGTTCGTAATAGTTGGCGCGTTGTAAAATAAACCAATTTTCTTTTGGTGTTTCTTTCTTATCAAACGCTAAATTTACCGCTTGATTCACGTAAGCCAATGAATTTTTGTAATCTTTGTTTTGATAATAAATTTGTGCAAATAACATTTGCTGAGTACTGGTTAAGGGCTTTTTATTTATTTTTTTCCAACCGTTAAGGTACGATAATGATTTATCATAATCTTGCTGTTGCATAGCTAACTGCGCTAACGAGAACATAGTTGAAGTACGTAACGACATTGGGATAGTTTTTTCGGCAATCACCATTTCAAAGTGAGTAATTGCCGACACTAAGTCTTCATTACCGTAATACATAAAGCCATAAAAATTCCAAAGCATGGCCTTTTCATAACTATTCATGCTACCAATGCGTTCTTTTACATCGTGTAATACCGCCAGCCCTTCTTGCTTTTTTCCTTCATCTGCTAAACCTTGTGCTCGTGCAAGTTGGGCGTATACTCGGTTTCGCATCGCAGGTACTTTTACCGTTTCTTTAGTAGCTTCTGCATATGCTATCGATCCCCCCAAACTACCAGGTAAAGCACTTGGCAGGCCATATAAAACACCCACAGCAATGAGTGATAATGTTATTTTTTTAATCATGACAAACTCCTAACCGTCAATTTGAAACGATATTTTGTTTTGAACACCAGCAACTTCCATTGCTACGCCATCAACCACACGTGGCTTATATTTAAATTTACGAGCAGCGTCCATTGCCGCTCTATCAAAAATACTTTCAGGTTTTGCCTCTATCACACGAGGATCGCGAACTGAGCCATTTTTAGTCACTACAAACTCAACTATAACGTATCCTTCAATCCCTCTAGATTGCGCTCGACGAGGGTAAATAGGAGCAACTTTTACTATAGGTAAATAGTCACCGTCACCTGTATCTAAACTTAAACCACCTGATAAAGAGGCATCAGCTTGAATATCAGCAGCAAAGCTTGATGATACGGCTTCTGCATTCGGATTAGCTTGCTGCATTTGAGGCTGTACCATAGGTGGTGGCGGAGTTTTAGGTTTAGCCGGCTTCTGTGGTTTACGTTCTTTCTTTACAACGTCCTGATCTTTCTTTAGTCGAATAAAGTCTAGTACGTTACCACGAGGCGCTTCTGTTAAAACGTTATTACCACCTGCTATCAGCGCTTGCATACCCCATAACAAAAAGAAGGTAACAATAACTGCTAAGGTTAAGCCCATAATATATCGGCCGCTTTGACTTACCATAACTATGCCTCTTGTGCTGCAATTGAAACGTCATAAACGCCAGCCGCTCGTGCCGAATCCATTACTTTAATCAGCACATCTGTGGTCGCTTTTTTATCCGCTTGAATAACCACTGTCCCTTGTGGATTTTCAGCTTTTAAACGTTCAATATTCGCTTGTACTGCGCGAACATCTACACGACGTTTATTGATCCAAATTTCGCCTTTGTCGCTAATAGCAACTAAGATGTTCGCTCGCTCTTTTTTAACTGCTGTAGCAGCTTCAGGGCGATTCACTTCAATACCCGCTTCTTTAACAAACGAAGCTGTAACAATGAAGAAAATAAGCAGAATAAAGACAACATCTAACATCGGTGTCATGTTAATTTCTTCGGCTTCTTCCTGCTCTTGTAAAATTTGAGATAATTGAGAACGCATTTTAATACCCTACATTAATCTGTTTTTTTTCAACGCTCTTTACCGTTAAGTAAAAAGCGTGTCACTTATTTATATATTTTCGTTTTGAGTAACCCTCTGAGGCTATTCGACTAATGAGCCATAACTAGGCTATCTTCCATTTGTTGTGTTCTACGTTTAACTTTACGTTGTAACCAAGTAACAACAAATACGCCGGATAACGACCCAACCATTCCTGCCATGGTTGGAATAGTTGCTTTCGATACACCTGACGCCATAGAACGTGCGTTACCGCTGCCAGATATAGCCATTACGTCAAATACTTCAATCATGCCTGTTACGGTGCCTAATAACCCGAGCAACGGACATAACACAACTAAGCTATGAATAAGTGCCACATTGTGTTTTAGCATTTCAGTAATTCTTGATACATTTGCCACTCTTATTTGTTCTGCATTCCATGAGCTTTTATCTGAACGCTGTTCCCAAGCGTTAATCATATTTGCTTTTATTACGTTGTATCCTTTTAGAAAGAAAAACAAACGCTCAAATATTAATAGCCACATCAAACAAATAACAAAGGCGATAACGGTGAGCACTTGCCCACCTGTATCAAGAAACTCACGAATGCTATTCATCATTTCGATGAATATAATCATGGTTTACGCTCCTTTTTCCGCTTCGGCACGTTCAGCTAAAATACCAGCACTTTGCTGCTGTAAAATGTTAATAATGCCGCGGCTACGTGTGTTTAAAATGGTAGAAATAAAGACCATTGGAATAGCAACTACAAGCCCTAATACGGTGGTAACCAATGCTTGAGAAATACCACCAGCCATTAATTTAGGGTCACCTGTACCAAACAAAGTAATCGCTTGGAAGGTATTGATCATACCGACAACCGTACCTAACAAACCGATAAGCGGTGCCACCACTGATATAATTTTAATAAAGGTTAAACGTGTAGTTAACACCGGCACTTCCTGTAAAATACGTTCCGATAACTTCAGCTCTAATGTTTCAGTGTCTGCATTTTTATTTTCGTCTTGTACGCGCATCACTCGACCTAATGGGTTGTTGTCTGATGCGGTTGTATTTTTAAGTTGACGATTAACTTTGCCACCAATAAGTGACAGTGAAATAAAACGTTCAACGCCAATCAACAAGCCAATTAAACCTATACCTAGAATGACATACCCAACCGGGCCACCTTGATCTACACGTTCCTGAGTATTAGGTGCTTGCACTAATAAACCTAAAATAGAGCCGCCCGTTGGGTCTAGTGCAAACGGTACAACACCAGAAGCATTAGCGGTTAGGTCTGCTGCACTTGATAAATAGCGATCTGACGGCTGCCTAATTAATTCGGCAACAGAACCCGTAGCATCAACATATTCAAGATATTTACCTTGAGACACCAAGTTAAAACCACCTACTCGAACAACGTCTGCTTTAGTTGACTCACCATTAGCGAGTACCACATTGCGGCTAAATTTATGTACCTTGCCTGACTCTGTCATTTCACGTTGTAATTCAAACCATAAACGTTCAATTTCTTCAATTGAAGCAAGTTTTGACGAAGATCCCATGCTTTGAGCAAACTTATCTAAAAACTCTCCGCGTCCTGCAATTTGTGCCGAAACAACAGATGTTTTAAATTTACTACGAGTATCGCCAGCAACTTGTTGCAGTACACCAAAAAGCTCTTTTAATTCACCCATGCGCTTATTTAATGCATCAGATTTATTCGCTAATTGAAGTTCGTTATCTTGAAATTGCGCTTCAAGCTGCGTACTTAAAGAAATTTGCGTATCGCGAGTTTGTTTTGCTTGAGCCAATAAGCGATTTTGTTCAGACTTCTTCGCATTAAACTCAGATTCTCGTGCTGTATTTTGTTTAGTTTGAGCAATTTTTCCTTGCTCAAGTCGCTGTAGTAATTCGTCTAACGATGTTGCTTGTTGAGCAACTGCACTTGATGCAGTAACTGCTAAGACAACCATAGAAATCAATTGGGTTAACTTTTTCATTTTTAATATTCCTATGACTTATTCAGCTGAGTTTTGTGCAACAGGCACAATAATTAAATCAGGGGCAAGTTGTTTACGCGCAATGCGTAAACCTTTATTGATGTTAGAGCGGTAGTTTGCCGGCAGTTCATCCCACGATTTAGTATCGTTGTTCCACATACCTAACTTTTGACCATCTCGTGTTTGATAAACTAAACTCACTCGACCAATACGTAAAAAATCGACATCGCGCTCGCTACCATCAATTGTTAATAAGCCGTTGTATGCTTCAATAGTACGACCGTATTCAACTTCTACTTGATAAGCTTCTAGTACTCTACGGAATTTCTCAGATACTGAGACGTCAGCCCTTTTCATCATTTTCTTTAAATCTGCAATACGTGTACTACGTTCTTCGGGTAAAAACTGCACATCTAAACCAACAAATGCTTCTAACGTATCAATCATACGAGACATTAACGGCGATATTTGGCGTTCAATAATACTCACTTGCTCCATTGATTCAGCTATCTGGTTAAGCTCTGTTAACTGGTATTCAATTTGCGTATTCATTTGTTGGTTATATACACGTAAACCATCCACTTCTTTATTAACTGTTTTAAATTGTTGAAGCTTGGTTTGAATTTGTTCGCTAATATTATCTACACGGCGCTGTGACTTATTTGCCGACTGGTTAATTTGTTTACCTGCATTGACCACCTCTGATAAAGACTGATCTGCTGGTGCGGCATTGACTAGTGAAGTTAAGCCAAACGAACTTGCACTAACAAGTAAGGTAGCTTTCGCCAAAGTTGACAATTTCATATTAAAACCTTTTGTTGAAATTCAATTCTCAATCGCTTTAAACAAATGCTTATAAAGCTTTTATTCATTACGCATTTATAATGAGGCGTATTTTAAGCAGGCTTTGTGACAGTGAAGTTTCACTTAGGTTGCAGATTTATTAAATGACAGTTAGATGACATTTTTATAACGAACAAAGTATTAATAATGGCGTTAGTTTTCACATTCTTTTAAACTATCTAGGGGCTGTTTATCTTTGTTCATATTTTCTGCAATAGACTCTTTTTAATGCGAGAAAGCAGAATAAACGACGTTTGGTTGTTCCAAACGAGTTATATTCTAAT
>Ga0209395_1005629_pt1 | contig 14049 bp, 11 predicted proteins | sample GOMGulsemesocosm_3_FD_184635 | JGI IMG/M metagenome (GOLD analysis project Ga0209395, IMG submission 184635) | Methane-oxidizing microbial communities from mesocosms in the Gulf of Mexico - GOM9D Gulf of Mexico (SPAdes) (version 2) | ecosystem: Environmental > Aquatic > Marine > Cold seeps... | reverse complement strand
CAGTTCAAATAGTTTAGGTTCTATTGGTAACTCTTTATCTCGGCATGATAATCGTGCCTGTTTACTATCAAGGGTAAACTCGCCAAATTGAATCATTAGATATTGTTTTTCTCGTGAAATTAAAATTTAAATCGTACTTAAAGATAAATCAGTTTATCAGATACAAAAGCCAGTTAAATAAATAAAGTCGGCGATTCGTTTGAAAAATACACTAAAACGGGCATTGTCACCTTTTCATCACCTTTTTTCCTAAAATCATCATTACATTACTACTGAAAAATATAACAGTAATTCCACACCAAGAAGCAACTCAATTTATAGGATCACTTTATGTTTAAACATCTAATAACAATTTTCATCATTTTACTGCTAGCTAACATCAGTACTGCATATGGCAAGGTACGTGGTTCGTCAATAACCGACAGCTTACCTTCTAAAATACTGGACGAAGAACGAGGTTTATTAATACACCTACCAAACAACTATTATCAAAATACCGAGCTGAATTATCCCGTACTTTATTTATTAGACGGCCAGAGAAACTTAAATCATGCGGCAGGAACATTAGACTTGTTAAATCAAGACAGTAAGTCGCAAGAAATGATTATTATTGCCATTAAGAATACCCACCGCACCAGAGATCTAACCCCGACTTACGATGAGAGTTATAACGAATGGGGAATTTCTGGTGGTGCTGATAACTTTCTTGATTTTATCGAACAAGAGCTGATCCCCTATGTGAATAATAACTATCGTACTAATAGTTTTAAAATCCTTTCGGGCCATTCTTTCGGTGGTTTGTTGGCTGTCTATGCTTTGCAGTCAAGGCCACAACTATTTCAAGCCCACTTTGCCTTTAGCCCAAGTTTATGGTGGCATGATAAAGTAATATTTAAAGAGGCTGAACATTTTTTAGCTAATACACTTGAGTTAAATAGCTATTTATATCTAAATTTGGGCAATGAAAGTGGTGATATGTTAAGTGCATTTGAGCAGTATACCCAATTACTAAAAACACATACACCTAAGGGCTTTAGCTACAATTCAGACATAGATAAAAACGAAACTCATGGTACTAGTGCGCTTATAGGACAAACCCTGGCATATAGATATTTAGAAGTATCATTGCAATGCCCTGAAGAAGTAATTTCTCAAGGTCTATCTGCGATTAAACAGTTTTACAAAATACAGTCTGAAAAATATGGTTATCAGATAAAGCCGAGTTACGGCGCAATTCGTCAAGCTGGCTATATGGCATTAGATAAAAAAGACATCACTAACGCGATTAAAATATTTGAATTGAATGTGAAAAACTATCCATATAAAGCCGATGGTTACGACCGTTTAGCCTATGGCTTTGAAGCAAGTGGCCAACTCAATAAGGCGCTCGAAATGATGAATATTGCCATTAAAAAAAGCATGAGCGAGAATGTTGAAAACAATTCTATGAAAACTCATCAAGCCAATTTATTAGCCTTAATTAAGGAAAAAATGGACAAAGTGTAGAGCATTAGTCACTTACCTTAAAAAAATTAAATATGTCTATAGGCTTGGAGCAACTAAACGTGGATAGTTTCAATATTAATTAAATGCTGTTAATTATTCTTGGCACATAACTAATCATTCAAATGCTATATGTTCGGTAAATTGAAGGGGTTACTCCTGTCATTTTTTTGAATTGCTGGGTCATATGGCTTTGTTGGCTAAATCCCGTAGACGCACTAATTTCTGAAATTGTACTCTTGGTTTTTAGGCATTGTTTTACTTTTTCTATTCTTAATCTATTAATGAAATAGGCTGGAGGTTCACCGAAGCTCAATTTAAACATCTTGGCAAAATGAAAATGACTTAATCCGATCTCATTGGCCAATCGGTCTATGGTCAGTTTTTCATTTAAACAATCATTAATAATCGATTTTATTTTACGAATGTGAAAAGAGGAAAGGCCACCTCTAATTTTATCAACCTTAACTGGGCAACAATTATATTGATTTATAATGTGGTGAAAAATATTGTACAGCATTTGTTCTGAAAATAAGGGCGATATGTAATGATGACTTTCTGCTATTTTGCAATATTCCAAAAATAGTTTATTTAATTGAATGTCTTTTTTATACGTCAGATCTTGTAAGTCAATATAGCGGATATCACAATCAAAATTCATCGCCGCATATTGCTTTAAAATTGTATCGGTAAAATAAAGGTGAATAAACTCTATTTCACCATTAATGCTCCAGTCTGATTCATGTTTTTGTGGCATCAAGGTTAATTTACCCGGAGCGCCTTTATTCGAGGGTTGATCTGTCCTGAAGCTGTTTTCTCCACCTTTTACATACAGGCTCAGAGTATGGCTATCTGGTTTATTGTAGTTGACTCTATTTTTATCTATCTTCCAACGAGAAATCGCTACATTAGACTCTAAGTCAAATTGCTCGACTATTTCTGCATTGGCAGCCAGTAAAATTGAGCTGTTAATTTTATGATTGTTTTTTAGCATATCGCATTGTACCAAAAGATTAAGAATAGTCTGTTTCATTTCAAATAGGAGTGTAAGTAATTAAGTCTGCTCAGTAGCGTTAATCAGGAATATAAAACCCCAAGATTTTGATAGGCGATAGCTTTAAATTATTGAATACTGTTAGACAAAGTAACGCTAAAAACCTACCGAACATATAAGGTCAAACCATGCTAGATAATGCCCCTTCCATGAAAGCTTTTTTTAAGGTTGTATTGCAAATACTATTGGCAATTATAATTTGTGCAGTCGCATTTTTAATATTGAAATTTACAATTGTGCCAATGATACTCCCCTTAATTGAGATGAGTGAGATACAGACTCATGCACTAAAAGGCGTGGTATCCCTAATAGCTTTTAGTGCGGGGTACTGGGTTTACGTTAAGTTTTACGAGAAGCGTCAAACTGTCGAACTTGCTGGTAATGGACGTTATATGCTCTATGGCATTGTTGCTGGAACAGCCATAATTTCGGTAACAATATTGCCATTGTTTGCCTTGGGTTATTATCAAGTTGTGGCATACCAAACTTTTAATGAAGTGCTTTTTGCTTTTATTGGGCTATCTACTCAAGCTATTTTTGGTGCGATTCTTTTTACTGGAATTTTCTTTCGTATTATAGAGCTTCATCTCGGTACAAAGTATTCACTTATATTTTTGTCTATCTTACTTGGATTGCTCAATCTATTGGTCGACGGCCCAGATGTTGTTGTTTTGATATCGAGTATGTTAATTAATGCTTTGTGGTTTAGTCTTTATGTATTGTCACGAAACTTATGGGTAGTGGGGTTAGCTAATGGCGCATGGCTATGTGCAGTTTTTTCTACCGGAATATTGGATGAACATTGGCGTGCCAGTGCTCCAATTATCAGTAGCTACAATGGGCCGGTATTAATTAATGGTGGTGGATTTGGGCCTGAACATTCAATCATCACGGTTATTTCTGTTTCTATCAGTCTATTTCTCATTTTACGAATAGCCCGTAAGAAGAAGATGTTCATTCAAGTTAATACATAATATTCTACATCTATTCTTATTAATAAATCCCAACATCCAGTCCGGCTGCCATTGTCATACCGAGTTCTTCACATTGGTCAATAAATGTAGTTTGCCAGTCACCTCGGCACACTAATGGTGGTTGGATCCAATGCCAACGCAGACCTGTACAAATCGCCTCGACAGCTCTGCATGTTCCTGTGCCATCATTTCCAGCACGAACATATAAAGCACAGGGCAAGCCTTGTTTTACTTCTAAACATGGGTAATAACAGCGATCAAAAAAATCTTTCAAAGCACCGCTCATATAAGCGAGATTTTCGGTCGTGCCCATAATTATTGCATCACAGGCTAATACATCTTCTGGTGCGGCTTCTAAAGGTGGGACCCATCGTGTATGAACCTGTTCAATATCAGGGTGCTGTGCCCCTTTCAAAACAGCTTGAACCATTAATTTCGTATTTTCAGAAGGGGCATGCGCTACAATTAGCAGAGTTTTCATTGTAATAGTCACTTTGATTGGAAATGCCCTTTGAGGCTGAACGGTTTAACTAAACTTAACTGGTATCTTTAGACTATAGCTAGTTATAGTCTAAAGCTCATTTTATGTTTGTCGTCCTGTGCTTCAAATACTTTTTAGTTAAATTGATAAAATACCTCAGATTGCCCGGTGCTTTATACTGTTACGACATTAATAATTTAATTAGTTTATATATCAAAGAGCTGAGTGCTAGAATGCATAACACTTTAAATTTATGGAATAAATCATGAAATATGTTGTTTTGGTTATAGTTGTTGCATTGGCGATATTCTTTTTTACTAAAAATTCTAATGATAAAAAACTAGCAGTTGAGAATACGCTTATCGCTAATGATTTTTTAGCAAAAAATAAATCTCTTGAAAATGTCGTTGAAACGGCTTCGGGTTTGCAGTATCAAGTATTAGAAAAAGGCGAAGGAACTGAACACCCAACCGCTAGCTCAAAAGTAACAGTACATTATCACGGTACTTTATTAGATGGCTCTGTATTTGAAAGTACAGTGGAAGGTGGAAAGCCTATAAGCTTTGGTTTAAATCAAGTGATAAGCGGTTGGACTGAAGGTGTACAGTTAATGGTTGTTGGCGATAAATTCAAGTTTTTTATTCCTGCTAACTTAGCCTACGGCAATACCACTTCAGGAAAAATAAAGGCTGGTGCATTGATTATGTTTGAAATAACACTATTGGAAATTCAATAATTAGTAAAACCATATAGACTTGGTGCCGGTTTTATTTTAATAAACCCGTAAGTTAATTAACTTACGGGTTTTTTTCTGAATATACTTTACTGTTTGAGCGCATGCATTGGTGGTATAGAGCTGGCACGCCATGCCGGTAATAAACACGCCATGGTAGAAATAACCAGTAAGGTTAACAGTGCTGTCCCATAGATAAAAACATCAAAGGCGTTAATATCAAATAACTGAATACTCAACCAACGACCACTAAAATAAGCGCCTGCTAGACCTATTACTAATCCAACCAGTGTTAGCTTTACACCATATGAAAGTATTAACATGAGCACTTTTATTTTATCTGCGCCAATAGCCATTCTAATGCCTATTTCTCGGGTACGTAAGTTGACCATATAACTCATTACACCACTGACCCCACTTACGGTGATCACTAAAGCAATAACCGAGAATATGGTTAGCAGTTGTGCCAAAAACCTTTCTAAAGAAATCGAATTATCAACGGCTTGTTGTAGTGTTTCAAATTTTGATAAAGGTTGGCGGTCATCTAGTCGAGCAATAATTCCTTTAATATCTTGCTTAAAAGTTGCCGCGGAATTGTCGTTATGTTTGGCTAATATGGCAATATGGCTAACAGGGGATTGTGCCATCGGTAGATAAATTTGAAAACTTGGCTCTGTTGAAGCTCCACGTTCATTTATGTCTTCAATAACACCAACAATAGTAAACCAATTTTCTCCTCGATCTAATGATATAGCTTGATTAATAGGACTGGTATTAGGCCACCATTTTTTTGCTAATTTGTTATTAATAATGACAATGTTGGGCGCATTATCATCATCATTGGCAGTAAAGTCTTTTCCCAATACGAGTTTACTGCCAATCGTCGCAAAGTACCCGTCTGTAACGCGTCGAATAAAAGCATTGGTTAAAACTTCATCAGGATTATAATCTCGGTCGTCAAGCTGGATAGCTTGGCGGACGCTTCCAAAGTTTATGCCAACAGTATCATTAGGATAAGTTAAACTTAATGCCGACGAAGTTATATAAGGAAGCTGACGAACTTCTTGTAATACTTGCTGTGAAAATTGCCATTGCTGTTGAGCGTTGTTATAAACCGTCCAATTCAAATCCAACTGTGCGGCCTGAACGTTGTTTGCGGTAAAGCCAGCGTCGATATTTTGTAAATTATTTAAACTTTTTATCGTTAAGCCTGCCGCTATCAATAGCGTTAATGACAAAGCAAATTGGCAAATTAATAAGGTGTTTCGTAAAAAACCATGATCGGTTGAATATGAAGACTTACCACCTTCTTTAAGCGAACTGACTAAATTTACCTTCGCAAAACTTGGTACTATGCCTGCGATAATGCCCGACACGGTAGATATAGTTAGGGCAAATAACATCACACGGCTATCGATAGTAATTTCGGTTGCTAATGAGCTGAAATTTGCAGCAAAACCTTTTAGAAAGTCCAAGCCAAGAAAGGCAAACAATAACCCTAAGCTACCGCCGAGTAATGAGAGTAATAAACTTTCTGTTAATAATAATTGCGCTAACCTTGCTTTACTCGCGCCTAAAGAGGCACGTACGGCAAATTCACGTTTACGTTTTGAATGTTGTGACAGGGTTAAGTTAGTCACGTTGGCTGAAGCAATTAAAAATAATAAGAAGGTTGTTGCTAATAAGGTATATAAATAAGGACGACTGCTTCGTACCAGCTCTTCATTAAGGGAAAGGGCAGTTGCACTAATATCGGCATTCTCTGAATAGGCTTCAGGGAACTTATTACCTAAGCGCTTTGCTATGTCAGCCATTTCAGTGTTTACTGCAGCAAGAGAATAGTCAGGTTTTATTTTGGCAAAAGCTGACATCATCCTCATACTCCGATTAGATATTGCATTTTCACTGCCACGCCATGGACATGATGGAATGGCCATGTAAACATCATTAACATCAGGAAATTGTGGGAAATGAGGTAAAACCCCAATTATTTTATGGCTACGGTTATTAAACTCGACACTTTTATTGATAACATCGTCTTGGCCATTAAATTCGTTTTGCCAAAACTCATAAGTTAAAACGACTAAAGGTTCGGCTCCGAGGTCATCTTCTGCATCAGTAAAAGTGCGACCTAGTATTGGCGTTAAATCTAATATATTGAAAAAATTAGCTGAAACTACTCCGGTTCGTACACGTATCGGATCACCGTGGCCATACATGGTAAATGTCATGTTGTGATATTCAGCCATATTGTCAAAGGATTGTGATTGGCTTTGATAGTCCAACATTTCACTGGCAGAAAATCCGTAGGTTTGATCTCTACTTAAATCTTGTTGCTGTAATATGACCAGCTGTTCACTGTCTTTAAATGGTGTCGCTGAAAACATTAATCCATTGACCACTGAAAATATCGCGGTAGTCGCGCCAATACTCAATGCTAGTGTGATGATAATAATAATGGTTGTTATGGGCGAAGCAATAAAACGTGAAAATGCATAACGAATATCGATCATTATATTTTCAATTAAATTGTTCTGAGTCATATCATCATTATTAGGAGAAGTCTGGCCATTGCTATTTGACTGACCTTTATTTGAATTTGTTACTGTCGATATAGTTGCATTTGACATAGTTATGCACCTACTTCTGCTGATAATTCGCGAGGCATAAGTTCGGCAATTTCTCGTGTATCAGGGATTATCTTATTGGCTTGTACGTTAGCTGAACTTTCTACCACTTGGCCATCAAATAAATTAATTGTTCGCTTAGCAAAATGTGCATAACGGCTGTCGTGAGTTACCATGCAGATGGTTACACCTTGTTCATTAAGTTCACTGAGTAGCTGCATAACCGAGTCACCATTGACCGAATCAAGATTACCCGTAGGTTCATCGGCAAGTAATAAGGTTGGACTGCCAACTAAAGCTCTCGCTACCGCAACCCGTTGTTGTTGGCCACCTGATAATTGATTAGGAAAATGTTTTGCTCTTTGGGACATGTTTACGCGTTTTAATACTTCTGCGACTTTGGCTGTCCTTACCGATTTTTTAATGCCTCGATAAACCAAGGGTAGTTCGACATTTTGACTGACGGTCATGTCGCCAATTAAATTAAAGTCTTGAAAAATAAAACCTATTTCTCTATTTCTCACTTTTGCCATTTGTGACTCTGTTAAGCTTTTTACCGAATAGTCACTAATTTGATAATCACCACTAGTGGCTTTATCAAGTAAACCAATAATAGCAAGCAAGGTCGATTTTCCTCCCCCAGATGGTCCTTGTATCGACACATAATCACCTTCAGATATCGTTAAATTGACATTTTTTAACGCATTAGTTTGACTACCGTCAGTGTTATAAATTTTATTGAGGTTTGTTATATTGATAAGTGTTTTATTGTTAGCCATTATTCAATTCCCTAAGAGGTAAATTTGTTTTATTTAATTTGTCAGCACTGAGCTAGCGTTAAATTAAGCGATGAGTTAACAAGCTCATCGCAGGTATTTAATTACTTTTAACGCTAAGGTTTTGATCAATTGATCGTTAACAATGGGTATTGCTGTAAGTTAGAGGTATCAGACACTATGATTTTTTCGCCTTGTCTCAAACCGTTTAGAAGCTGTATCCTTGTAGCTGAGCTAGCACCAATAGCTACTTTGGTTCTGACTGCTTGGGTGTCGCTAGTGAGTTTAAATAAATAGGCAGTGCTAGATTCTTGCCAGTGGCTAGGTTTATCAATTAATAATACGTTTTCTAATCGCTTAATTTCAACCGTGCCATTTACTCTGAGATCAGGACGGGCTTCACTGGGTAAGTTGTTGGGTAATCTTACATCTACAGTAACCGTACCGTTGACAACTGCAGGGTCTATTCGATAAACAATTCCGCGAATTTTGCTGCGACGTGTATCAATTTCAACGGTTTGGCCTATTTTAATATCTTTGGCTTGGCTTTCTTGTACTCTAAGTTCAGCTTTTAAACTTTTCTGATCGGCAACTCTTGCTAACTCGGCTCCTTGGGATATTTCCTGACCTTCCTCCACCGAGATACTTTGTAATATGCCATGCATTTGTGCACGCACGTTAAGTCGAGCTACTTGTTCTTCTAATAGAGAAACACGCAATAACTGTTGTTCTACTTTTGCTTGTTCAACTCTGAGTAAGCTTGTTTGTAGTCTGGGGATTTGTTTTAGTTCGAACTGTGCAATTTCTAGTTGTAGGGTTAATTTTTTCTCACGTAATACCGCCTCACTATATTGATACAGTGGAATTATTTTAGTGACTCTGAGCTGTCTTTTGGCTTCGGCGTCTTCAATCGCTTGTTGCTTTTCAACTTCCAGCAACTGTACGTCTGCATGTTGTTTTTGTCTTTCGGTGATCTGAATTTCTTTTAGCGCATCGAGTTGGGCTTGCGCTATTTTGTATTCGATTTTTACGCGTTTATATTCTTGGGTGAGTTCAGGAGATGATAATTTTAAAATGATACTATTCGGAGTTACTATAGCGCCGGGTTCAAGCACTCGTTTGATTACTTTTGCACTTACTCGAGATGACAGCCACTTTCTGTTTATTGCCACAAGATTGCCCGGGGCTCTTACATCCTGAATTAAATCACCTGATTTTACCGTGGTTATGGTTAAACTTTCAGCTGATAAAGACGAATTGCTGCTAGAGGCGTTAAAGAAAAACGAATTGCTCAGCCAAGTCAGTATCAAAACGAGGAGGGTACCAATTATAACGTAACGTTTTATTGGCTTTGTATCACTGTTTTGTGACTCAAGAATAGTTTGCATTTATCACCGTATTGCTCATTGTAAAGATGAGCCAAGCTTAGCGGTGATTTAATTTAGATACCGAGCCAATCGGCGAAGTTCAGCTAGTTATGGATGAACAGCAGATATTGTCGATGAAAGAGCTCGGGTGTTCATTTTAATTTGGTCTATTTATGGTTTTTAATTGTGGTCTGGTAATGAGCTTGTACTTCATTGATGAACTCAAGCCATGTATCGTTGGGTTCCCAGATAACTTGCATCTGGCTTAGGGCTGTAGATTCATTTATACCTAATTGTGTGGTTTGATATAGGTAGGCAAATGCAGATGCCCGATAATTTAAACGACAATGCACCAATACTTTATCTTGCTTATATGCTTTCATTAATCGGACAAAATGTTGGAAGTCTCCCAAGGTCGGTTCGCTCCAGTCTACTGCTATTTGGTCAAATGACATGCCCAGAGCCGTTATTTCTTTATTCTCGTTACTAAAATCTCCAGGAATAAGGTTAATAACATGCAGATAACTATTTTTCTTTAGCAGTTCAAATTCAGACTCTATAGGCATACCAGAACTTGCTAACGTCGAAGATATTAAGCTGAAGTTTTTGATGTTATCAATTGAGTCCTGCATGCTATATGCCTTAGGTTGTAGGAACAAAAATAAGAGGGTGATAGCAATCGTTATAGTTTTCATAGGGTCCTGTAAAACATGGTCAATTTATAATTACTTAAGTGTGTTACTTATGTGTGTTGCTTAAGTGTATCGTTAGGGTGTGGCATTAAGTCTTTGGTATAAAGTATCTCGATAATTTCGGCTCAATTTCACCTTGGTATTGTCACGTAAAATGATTTGATAATCGCCGCTGTCTAAACTAATGAGTTCACTTACGTAACTCAAATTTACGATGCTAGAGCGGTGTACTCGCTGAAACCCCTGTTCATTTAAACGGGCTTCCATATTTTTCATTGTTTCACGCACAAGGTGCGACTTTTGTGGGGTGTGTACGGTGACATAATCACCTTCAGCTTCAATCCAGTAAATATCTTCAGACTTGAGTAAATAAACATGACCATTAGATCGAATCACTAAACGTTCATTTTGTGCCAATGAAGATGTTTGGCTTGTCGGTGCCGTTAATGTACTTAGGCCTTGCGTCTGGCTTAATAGTTGAGTGAGTTGTGCACTACGCTGGGAAATCGCATTTTTTAGAATTTGGTCACGAGCATGATCTAAACTTTCTTTAAAACGTGACCTGTCTATGGGTTTGAGCAAATAATCAATGGCATGAGTATTAAATGCCTCTATGGCGTATTCATCATAAGCCGTTAAGAAAATTACCGGCGGCATATGTTGGCTACCCACAGCATTAACAACGTCAAAACCATTTACTTTCGGCATTTTAATATCAAGAAATACTAAATCAGGTTTTAATGACAATATAGATCTTATCGCATCGCTACCATTTTCACATTCGCCAACAATAGAGAACTCATTTTCATTTTGTAAGTGCAGAGCTACACCTTCTCGAGCCAAAGGTTCATCATCAACGATTAGTACCTTTATTGTCATTGTTGAATATCCCCTAGATTAATTGGCAAAGCTAATGTAACCGTTACACCGCCTTGTGTATTACTTTCAAAGCTCAAGGTATGTTTAGAGCCATATAATCGCTTTAATCTAGACTTTACATTGCTTAAACCTATGCCTGCCTTGAACTCTTTGTCATTAAAATTGCAACCCGCTCCATCGTCCATAATCACTATAGATAAATAGTCTGCTTGAACATGACAACTTATACTTAATTGCCCTTTTCCCTCTTTTGCTTCTAAACCGTGCTGCATGGCATTTTCGATTAAAGGTTGTAATAGCATCGAAGGAACGGGAATAGAGTCAGCATTTTTATCATAATTTTTTACTATGCTAATTCTATCGCCAAATCGTACTTGTTCTATTGCAAGATACTGCTCTACATGGTTGAGCTCTTTTTTTAAAGGGATCCATTGTTGATCTTTTTCATCCAAAGAGTTTCTAAAAAAACTGCTTAATCGATTGATCATTTCGGTTGCTTTATCTTGCTCTGACTTCATTACCAATACTGAAATAACATTGAGCGTATTAAATAAAAAATGCGGATTGATCTGCATTTTAAGCGTTTGCAATTGAGACTCAACAAGTTGGTTATTCAATTGGCTAGCCATAAGCGCTTCTTTATCTGCAATTTGAGCGAAATTTTTAATATTTACATTGGTGACTAAAATGGTGTAAATAATGGTATTAAATAAAAATAGATTATCGCCAAAGAGAAAGTGGCCAATATGTTGCCAAGGTTGATACATCTCCATTCCTGGGCTCATGTTCTCAAAAAAATGGTAGTGAAAACTAATAAATAAGCCTGAAATTAGCGACAAGCTGAGTAAAAATAAAGCGTGTATTAATAAGCCTTTCAGCCAGGTTTTAGGTTTGATGGGAAATCGTAACGCTAACCAAAGAACAATAGGAGTTAATACCACCCAAGGTATCCAAATCCTCAAGGTAATAAACTCTATGTGAGCTAATAAACTCATTTCAAAGTGGTGGCTTGTCAGCCAATTTGATATCTGTGACAACAATGAATAAAAGGCTAAACCCAACCAAATAGAGAGTAATAAGATGAGAATATTTTTAAGCTCTATTGTTTTTTTTACGGTTCTTGTCATATCTATTAGGCCATCTTAAACTAAGTCAGTGCACTTTTGAAAAGTGTTAATGAAGAACAGTTTATCTGCTTACATTTATGTTTAACAAGAGGCTAACGACAAACCGCAAAAAATTAGCTATGAAATGACAAAAAACAACTGTAAAAATGTTTTATTTTCAAAGCAAAACGCTGGCTAGGTTATTGGCAGATGATTATTACCCGTAAGTTTGTTACAAGCGGCGACAGGATGAACCAAAGCTTTAGTGATTTTACCATGCTGATACTTGACCAGCGGTTGGTTGATATAGCCCGTAAATTTACCCGGTTTTAATCGAGATAATAAGGTTAATTCAGTGGTTAAATTGATAATTAATCCGGTCGATTTTTGCGCTTTAACTTTGTTTTTCTTAGCGCTATTGTTATTAGTGTTATCGTTCGGTGAATCGAGGGCAAAACTTTTTTCGCGACTCGCCGCGAGGATACAAATTCTATTTTCAGCCGCGCAAGATATCAGACCATATTTTACTTCATACCCTTGCTGAATATCAAAAGGCACTAATAGCAGCTGAGTGTTATTCAACGCGGCAACTTTGATTATCTCTGGTATGTTAGCGTCATCAGCTGTTAGCATGGCAATGTTAATCTTTCCTTGCTCTAAGGGCAGTTCGATAATTTTTATATCATCAGCTAGTGCAGTCCACTGATATCGCTCGCAAAAATGCATTTGCGCTTGTATTGCAAATAAACCGTTTTCACTTATTAATACGGCTTGGTGCATGCCATCAATAACTAAACTCGTGCACACGTACTGAAAGGGCCTTAGTTCTGAGCTGACTTGCTTAATTAGCTGCTTGCTTAAGTCTTCTATTTGGGCTAATTGTTCGGCGTTATTGGTGATTGTTTTATCTGCTATAAAGAATAATTCAGGTAATTGAATAATGTCGCTAAGATTATTGACAATATAATGACAAACATCTTCAATAGCTTCTTCGTTAGTTTTGTAAGTTGCAAATATCGCGACATTAGCCGTTTCTGGCATATTAGGGTTATTATCTTGCTCAAGGTCAGAAACTTTCTGTACTGGTAGTGTTCTCTCTCGATAAAGCTCAGGGCGCAGCTGTTTAATAAACTCAGTGCCGTCAGGACGAAATTTAATGTTAGAGCCAATTCCTGCTCCAGCTAAATCTATATCAGCGAAAACAAATCCTTCGTCATTGTTTGCGATCTTGGCTAATACCTTACCTTCGGGGGAAATGATCTGACTTTGACCAATACCAACACCTATACCAATATCAAGGTTTTGAGTCATCGAACTTTGTACTGAATCTATCGGGTCTTTTTCTGGTGAAACTAGTGAGCCAACTTTATTTGCAGAAGCTAAAAACACCTTGTTTTCGCATGCCCGGGCAGGGCCATGTAAAGTACTTTGGTCTAAGGCAAATGTGTGCAGCGGATTGCATAATAATTTCGCACCACTCAACGATAATTGTCGTGATGTATTAAAGGTCACACTATCGCTACCCGTTAACAGCCCTAGTTGCCCAAAGGGAATTTCGACAACCTCAGAAACTTTATTCGCGCTAATAAAAAAATCATTTTCATCCCCCGTCAAGGTTTGTTTGTCTTCTTGGTGAATAAGCTCGCCAAGTGGTGAAAATAAACAAGAGGTGACACTAATATTTGACTTTATCGAGCCACTTTTTTCATTGTCCGAAAGAGCACGAGAAAGATCTCGTCGCAATGTTACATTGATTACTATGTAGCAATCATGTGCTTTTGCTTGCTCAGCGATACTTTGTAAAAAAGCACCATTAAGTGCTAAGGCCTCTTGCCATGCCTGATTGTGGTCGACGTA
>Ga0209395_1005626_pt1 | contig 14058 bp, 10 predicted proteins | sample GOMGulsemesocosm_3_FD_184635 | JGI IMG/M metagenome (GOLD analysis project Ga0209395, IMG submission 184635) | Methane-oxidizing microbial communities from mesocosms in the Gulf of Mexico - GOM9D Gulf of Mexico (SPAdes) (version 2) | ecosystem: Environmental > Aquatic > Marine > Cold seeps... | reverse complement strand
CTCATTGCGGTTTTGCCTGAGCTACACAGCCAAACCTATAAAACCGTGGCTTATTATCCTAAAATGGAATTTATGCCACGTAAAACACGATTGTTTTTGGATATGCTAAAAACCTTTTATCGCTAACGGGCTTCTTAGCTTCTCTACATAGGGTGATGGCTGATTTAATCTAACAGCGACAAATTTTCAATAATGGCTACCATCATCTTTTTCATTATTTCAAAGCATGAAAATGACAAAGGCTATTATTCAAGGGAAAAAAGCAATACCGAACCTCATCCCCCTATCCCTAGCGTTTGACAGGCACTAGAATATAAATTGCACGTTATTTAAGCTATGCTTTAACTTAGCATTACGCTTTTTAAAGGTTCTTTTAACATCTGTTTAAGGGGATAAGCTAAATGAAACCATTTACCCGTAGAGGTTTATTAAAAGGCTCGGTTTGTCTGGCAAGTCTAATTGCATTTTCACGCCGTACCGCTGCTGCAATATTGACGCCGAGCACGGCAGAGGGGCCGTTTTATCCAAGGGCTGCAATGCGTTTTGCGGATGTAGATAACAACCTTATCAAAGTATCAGGCACCATTAAAGAGGCCGGTGGCGAAATAATTATCCTCAAAGGAAAACTGCTTTCAAAGGATGGAAAACCATTGCAAGGGATTCGTATCGAGATCTGGCAATGTGATGTTAACGGTAAATATTTACACCCAAATGATAATCGACCCGTTGTTTATGACACTGGCTTTCAAGGGTTTGGTCATGACATTAGCGACATGAATGGCAGCTTTCGCTTCACCACTATTAAACCTACAGTATACCCAGGGCGTACGCCGCACATTCACGTTAAAATACTCAATGGGCAACAGGAATTATTAACTACCCAATTTTATATTGCTGGTGAAAAAAGCAATCGAACTGATAGCCTTTTTCGTCGGATGTCGGCAAAACAAGCACGCAGTGTTTCCATGATTTTTACAGAGCGCAACAATAACCTTGAAACTAATATCGATGTGATCATTTAAGGCAGCAGCCTAATGCTTTGTCTGTGTTAAACATTCTGGAGCTCACACAAAGAGGACTTTCTGAAAACGATATTCGTTGTGTTTGCGGCACGTTGATTGACGTTCCCTGTCTAACAGATAAAGTATCTTATACTGTCGTTTCTTAGCTCCTCTTATTCATAACAAGGCTCAAATTCGTTATCGAGATTGCGTACCTTATAGGTGAGGGACTTATTTTCATATTAACCATTCACACTCATGTATACTTAAGTGGCATAGGACTAAGGCAAGGGCTAATATGATCAGTTTTCAGCCAATTGGAAATTGTTTATGGGAACTGAGGAGTACAGGAATATATTACAGGGGTACTACTTCAATGCGTGCTAAATACCACTTCGGATGAACTCTTTTCCATTGGTCTAGCATATTGTCAAAGTTAAAATATTATTGAGCAAAACGAGACAAGCATACGAGAGATTATCTAAAATATTCCATAGAAAATGGTGGCGTAATGTTTACAGCACACGCAAAAAACAAAGTAATAATCCAGGATGATATTATTTTAATCACTCTGAGTGGCCCTTGTAACGAATACGATTTTAAAGACATTGCCGGGAAAGTAAAACAAGCTGTAAAAGAATGCGAAGGTAAAGATTTCTGTATATTAGTCAACCATCTAGAGATGCAAGGTGCGACCCCTGAGGGCTACCAAGAATTAGAAACTCTAAATCAATGGTTGAATACACAAAGGATGCAGGCAAAGGCAATAGTAATAAAACTCGATTGTATGTTAGACACTTTCAAGGCTCGAGTGCCCGCTTTAGATGCTCAAAATATACAAGTCTTTGTTACTGTCGAGGACGCTATGCTTTGGTTACGCTCTCAACTAAATAACTAGGGTAGTCAGCTTTACTTCCAAAGAAGAACTGTGAGCGGCATATTGAACATCATATCGTATGTTTCTACGCTTGTTTCCCTTTAGTATTTTTTCTACTCTATTTAGCCTATTACAGCGGCCAAGGATTAAGGATTAAGGATTAAGGATTAAGATTTAAAACTCTCCCTCCGCTGATCAGCGGTGTTTATGCCTTTTGTAAATGCAAGAACTTCTATTACGGTAATCCTCTCTTCGGTAAGTCAAAACGATACTAGAAGTGAAGAGTGTGCAATTGGCAGACTCCAGCCATAGATTCATACCTTACAGGAAGGACCGAAATAACATACAGCTACCGTCTTAACAGGGCTGATACAGACGCTTTGAGTACCCACCTGCGACTAAAGATTTAAGCCTTATTATACCTAGATTCAATGGACAATCTCTCTACTCTATTTCTCCCATTATTTTTGGCTATATAAAGTGCTTTATCTGCGGTTTCCACTAAAATTCGTGAAGACATGTTTATCTTAGGTTGCACAGTACAAACACCGATACTAATGGTAATCACTTGTGCGTTTTTCGAATATTTATGAGGAATTTTTAAATTTTCAACCGATGTACGGCATTTTTCCGCTACTTCGAACGCGGATGTAGTCTGCGGTAATATGAGCGAAAACTCTTCTCCACCGTAACGCGCAATAATGTCACTAGGACGATGTAATAAGCTCTTCAGATGGTTAGCCACTTTTTTTAGACAATCATCTCCCTGTGGGTGACCATAATTGTCGTTATACAATTTAAAAAAATCTATATCGATGATAATGAACGATAATGTGGTTTTATTTCTTATCGCAAGACGCCACTCTTGCTCAAGAAAATCATCCATACAGCGCCTATTTGCTATTCCTGTTAACCCATCAGTTCTCGATAATAATTCGAGTTTTTTATTTGCTGCGCAAATTTCATAATTTTGTTCACTTACGATTTTTTGGATATCAGCGGTACGTCTAGAAATATAATTGATATAAAAGGCGATATAGGTCGAAAAGACAAGAAATGATATGAATACAGCTAAAGGTAGTACATTACGCCTGCTAGAAAAATACTCATAAGACGGAGAAGCAACGATGCTCCATTGTCTAGCCCATAATATCGGCAACTGCTTTTTATAGGTTAAATCAGTATTCAGCTCAGATCCAATGTGTTGTGTTTTATGCAATACTGACCCATTAACGGATGTTGTTGTTTCATCTAATAAGGTGATCTGAATATTTTTTACTTTTTTATGCTTAATAGAGTTATTGAAAATATCACCTATTCTAAACACTCCAAGAACAAGGCCCAACAAGTTATCTTTACGCTTTTCTAAAGTAGCTAAACTCCTTGTCTTGTATATGGGAATAAAAGCTAGAAATCCTTTTTGGTCACCGCTTTCTTGGACAAGTGTAATACTCCCTGTAGCAATAGGTAAGCCACTATTTCTGGCTAAAATAATAGCTTGATAACGAGTACTGTTTGAAGATAGGTCGAACCCATAAGCCAGTTCATTTCCTATATAAGGCTCAAGAAAATACACCGGGTAATATTCTTCTTTTTTTGGAGCACTACTCATGTCCCCTTGTTTTATCCTTTCTATTATTTCAAAATTTGGCAAATTAAGTAACGGTTTTGATTCAAATATTGACCTTTGTTCATGTGTTATAAGAGGTACCCATTCTAATGCTTGAATACCATTATGCCGACTAAGTATACCCTTGGCTTCCAGGCTGAAATGGCTCCAATTTGGAACTTTAGAATTACTAAAAAGGATAGCAAGTGATCTTAAAGCTTCGAAATTAACAATAATCTCTCTGTGCAAAGAAGTGGCATGTTCATCAATTTCTTTGTGGAACTCCCTTGTAATCGCTCTTTCTTCCATTTCATATAAAAAGTAACCGCTTGAAATAGAGATGACTAACCCAAATAACAATACAAAAGCTAAAATAATGTAGGTCTGCTTCGTTCTGGGCATTTTATAACCTCTACTTATTTCATTAACTCAAATACCTTGATTAGATAAAGTAGGATCTCGAACTTAATTCTATCGTCAAACCATTATATTCAATCGAATTTGCATAGGCCCCATACATTTAATCACAGCCCCACGCACGCTTTTCCAAGAGCGGCATGATTTCTTGACTTGATGAGTATTTGTTTAATATTCTGTGTTTTCTTGCACATAATCTTAAAGCGCTCATCAAGTATATATTCCGTTCAGGTACTATGAAATAGTCCCAAATACTAAAGTGGACTTTTCAAATTATCAGCTTCTGCCTTTTGCTTCCTTTTATCTTATTCAAGGCTTACCTTCCTCCCTGGCGTTCAAGTAATCCGTGCCATACACGTATAATGTTACCCATAAAAAACCTATCACCTTAAACAATCCCCCCGCTTTTATACGTAGTAAAAGATACAAATACCGGCTAAATAACTTACTGCCATCTCGTATAATTAACTTACACGTCATCAACTTCAGCGCTTAATTACACAGCTTTATCTACCTCCATATCACAACAAGAAAAATTCTTAATGAGTGGAGTAACAGTGGCTTGTGTAATCCAGATCCTCTAATATGAAATTATACGTATTCACAGAGGATAGTATTATGGTTTTCAAACACCTTTTTACCCCAGTGACATCTATCGTATTTTTTTTGCTCGTGGCCTGTTCACCAGAGTCGAATGAGCCAAGCCCCCAACCGAGCAAACTTGTATCTCAAGAGGCTACAAAACCGCTAAAAATCATGCTTTTGACAAAATCTCAGAGCAACCCCTACTATGTCATTATGGAGCAAGGAGCACGTAAGGCGGCAGATGAACTTGGGATTACATTGCTCGCAAAAGGCACACCCAATGAAACATACGTCGGACTACAGAAAAAAATGCTACTCAGCGCCAAAGAGGAAGGGTTTGACGCCATTGTTTTTGTCCCGGCTAAAACTGCACAGCTGCTACCTGCATTAAAAATGATACAAGATCAAGGTATGGTCTTAGTGAACTTGGATGATAAAATCAATACATCACAAGCTGAAAAAGTAGGTCTTCAAACGATCCCTTTTGTCGGCATTGATAACCAGGGCGCTGCTCAGGCATTAGCTGAGCGTGTACTCGAAAAACACCCTGATATATCTTCTGCCTATATTGTTCTCGGTCCGCGTTCATCCTCTGTCTCTAGCGCCAGAGCTGCCGGTTTTAGAAACGCTTTATCAATCCATCAACGCAATTTACTAGGAGAAGAGCCTGCTAACTGGCAGTTTGTAGAAGCCTATGAGCTTAGCGAGAAAGTCATAGAGCAGTTCCCTGATATCGATGCTTTTTTCTGCGCCAATGATGTAATGGCATTGGCCATTAGTCAACTACTGCAAGATAAAGGTCGTGCCGACATAAAAGTGATTGGATATGACGCTATTCCAGAGGCGAAAGAGATGGTTAAACAGGGAAGAATTGCAGCGACCTTGGATCAGCAGTCTTATCAACAGGGCGCTATTGGCGTGAGAATAGCGGTTGAACTACTAAATGGTCGAGAGGTGGAAGCCGATACTTGGGTCTCTCCTGAATTAATTTTACCTCTTGAATAGACCTTTAAGGTTCTGCTGAATGATGCGCTTCTTTTCAGGATGGGTTCACAGTTTAAATGGCAGGCTCGTTTTCTTTTGGCTAATAGGCAGCATCGTGCCTGTGACATTACTTGGAGGGACCACTGCATATATCAGCTATTACTATGTGCGTGAACAGGCGATTCAATTTGCCAGTGAGATGGTAAAAGAAAAAGTTCAATCGATGATTAACCTGCAAAAACCCGTCGTTTCGGTCAGTAATCACATCGTCTCGGACTCTAATATGCTCGATGCCTTATTTGAAGAGACTTCCATTTCTTCTATCAATGAGATAAGGGTAAATGCGCTTATTGAAGATAATCTGGCCCAATATTTTAGCCTAGATGGTTTAACGGCTATCTCTTTAATACTTAATGAAGGGCGCAGTTATTCATTAAGTATTGAGGTGGAGGTGTCCAGTATCGATCTGCCACTGTTTAAGTCGCAAGTTGACAGCTGCCTTCAACGGCCCCCGAGTGAGCTTTGCTGGCCCGGTATTCAGTCAAACATCAATAAGGTATCCCGACACAAACAAGTAATACCCGCAATCAAAAACATATATCGGCTTAATGAAGACACTATGCAAGAGGAGTTAATTGGCTATTTGTATCTGGCATTTTCTACTGATTCATATCGCCAGATGTTGCAACAGCAAAGTAGCAACAAAATGCCCTTGTTGGTATTAGATCAAACCAATAGAGTGATTTTCCAGGATATACCGGTAATTCCGGACCTTTCTGTCAACTCAAAGCTACTCCCGCCGACAGATGATACGCCCCACTACGCAAAAATTAACGATCAGCCTTTCTTTCTTGTCAGTCATACTTCAAACATTTCCGGCTGGCGATTTATTATTATGGTACCAGAGCGGCAAATTATGCAGGGAATCTACCAGACCTTGTTCATCGCTTGTTCTCTTATTGCCCTGTCACTAGGCTTTATTCTACTGGCGTGGATAAATGTGAATCGTCGTGTTCTAAAGCCTTTGCAGGCATTGAGTAGTGCGATGCAAAACAAAGAGCGAAGCATCTCTGGTTACGACGAAAATAAATACGAACTTCAAGAAATACATACGCTTTTCTATTGGTACAACAAGTATGTCGATTTGGTTGAGCACAGAGACCAGCAGGCGCTACATCTACGTGCGGCCTATGAGGAATTAAAACAAACACAAGATCAGTTGATTGAAAGCGAAAAGATGGCCGCACTAGGAAAATTGGTTGCGGGGGTTGCTCACGAGATAAACACTCCACTAGGGGTGAGTTTGACATCGCTGACTCACATTAAAGATATGTATGAGGATATGGCGATGCGTTTCGAACAAAATACCATGAAACGTACCGACTTAGAGCGATTACTGTCCGCAAATAAACGAGGAATAGATATCTCCATGAATAACCTCAATCGCGTTTCTGAGCTGATACATACCTTTAAAACAGTGGCAACTGATCAGCATATAGAGCAACTACACAGTTTTTCTCTGGCCGGTTTTTTTAAAAACACCCTCACCAGCCTTGAACCTAATTTGAACAAAAAAAGCATTACCATTAAACAAGATTACGATCATGAACTTATGTTATACGGCTATCCGGGGATTCTCTGGCAGGTGTTTTCAAATCTAATCATGAATTCATTGATCCACGGCTATGCAGATGTCGACGTAGGAGTCATTAAAATCGCCGTGCAATTAAATGCCGATGTTGTCACTATTACCTATAGTGATGATGGCTGTGGTATGAGTGATGAAGTAAAGGAAAATATTTTTTTACCTTTTTACACCACTAAACGTCAAAACGGAGGCACCGGTCTGGGAATGCATATTGTCTATAACCTAGTGACGCATAAACTTAAGGGGACCCTCACCTGCCAAAGTAAAATAGGCTCGGGAACTGAGTTTCTTATCACATTGCCACTGGAGACTTAGCCCTTAGGGCAAATGTAATTCTACCTCGCATACTCCCTTTTGCACCTCTCCTGATTGGCTGACTAAGAACTCCTTTTAATAACAACATCCAGCAAGCCCCAAATTCAGGCTGAGCTTAGGATTTTAGAGTGAAGGAAACCTTGTGGATCAGTTCTTGCGTTTTGCCCTTCAACTTAACCATCCGACTAACTCGCGAGTAATGTAGCCCATAGAAATCGTATTTCCCCTACTCCACATTTTCACTTTTGCGGATTAAACCGACTAAATCCTGTCTCTTCATTCAACTCTAAGACGCCTTTTCGCAATAAAGACTCGATAGCTTTATTAATAGAGTTGCAGAGCTTCACGCCATCTGGATTATTATTACAAACATAGAAGCTTTCTAAAATAGCGACCGGTTTATCTAGGTCGTAATGGATTTCACTGGTCCTATTATTTGCTTTAACGGCCATCACAGTGCCAGGAAAACCACCTAAAACGCCAGAAAACCGCCCATTTAACAACAATTTAATATTGGTAATGTCATCTTTTTGAAAAGAGAGGATCAAGTGTGGATTGGACTTTATTTCCTTTCCATAAGAAAAGCCTTCAACAGCACCTAAAAGTTTATTTTTAAAATCTGAGAGTTTAGTCAAGCCCGAGCGCTTTAGTGTGAACAATATGACACGTTTATAAAAAATCGGCCTTGAAACTACATATTGGGTCTTTTCCCCAGGCAGGTTTTCCCACAATTCGGGAAAATAACTATCTAACTGACCATTTTTGAGATCTCTTCGAACCCTATTCACAGATGAGAGGTTTAATTCGATTTTTTTATTCATTTCCATAAATACTGCATCGTTCAATTGATTGAATAAGCCTGCGCCGTCTTTTTCAATTAATTTAGGTGCTAAATAACTGCCAATTTTTACAGGACCTTTAGTATCGTCCACAGAGGCCAAAACCATTGGTATAAAGCTTAACTGCCCAATCATTAACACAAGGCAAATTAGCATGTACGCCATCAGATTAATTAGATATCGGGTCAAGTTTATGGGCTCCACCTTATTAACAAAACACTCAACAATGTCTTGTTGGCTTTAATGACTTAACAATTTATCACAAAACAAAACTAGCAGTATTTAAAAACCGCCACAACTTAAATAATTCCCAATATATTTTTCAGTCGGTGAGTAGTGCCTTTGGCTTTGTTCGCCGCGCAAATCAATGACATCAAAGTCAATTGATCTCCATTAATATAAACCTTCCTCTACCTCCTTATCTTCCTCAAACCTACGGCCACCATCACTCTGACCGGACGACAACGTCTATCTATTGGTTCACTTATTTTTCACCTATAATCCAAAATTTATTCATCGCATTTCTACTTTCCTAATCACTGTTTCCCCAAATTTCCAGTAATATAGAGTTTTAACTTATTGTTTAAACAGATGTTTGAATAATAAACTCTGGAGTAAAAGTATTCATATTGATTGTATTACTGACTTCAACTAAAGCAGCGAACAAGTCCGAGACGCTCCTGGCGTACAGGATTGTTTGTGATTGAGGCAATGGTTACCCAAAGGGCACGATGACAGGCGGGCTGGTTGCCAACATGGATGTTAGTGCTTAGAGTCCGTGCCCGGCGAAAGCCATTAACAAAGAGCACGAACTACCCTGTACGCCCCGCAGGGTGGGCATCTAGCGGTCAACAGTGATGGAATATTGTTTCATCTAGCTCCTTTGTCAGAACGCTTGTCAAGGACTGGCCATTCACGTCCATTCTTCCGCGGATTTAACCGCTTCGTTATCCACTGAGGGTATCTGGGACTTATTCGCTACCTCCCTAATACTTAATGTAGTCATTCATCCTTAATTAGAAAAAACTAGATAGAAGCAACAACTAAAAAACTTAAGCGCTATCGATTGTTTTTTAACGAGGCTTGAATGATCTACTTCCTCATACTAAGCTTTTATTTAATGAAGGAAATTCTTTTATTTATTAAGGTAAGACTAAATGAGTAAAAATAAAGCGCCTGTGATATTGGATAAAGTTGCTACTCTCACGGGAATTAGAGACCTAGATATATTTGAGTTTAGTTTTATGAAAACGCTTGCTGATATGTTACGTGTAAATGAAATTTCTCTTTACAAATTCAATGGCGCAAGTCTGCCTTGCAGGTTAATTAGATACACTTCGGATACTGAATTTAAAGAAGGGGTAAAGCGAACAGACGAGTCGAGGGAAGTTCATTTCGAAGACATAGAAATTCCAATCACATTAAGTAACGCAATAGACTGGATTGAATCTACAGGTAGGATTTATAGCACTAATTCTGGAAATCAGTTTCTTACTTTTTACCCAATTTCAGCGCTGGGCACAACTATTGGTTATCTGTCTGTAACGCTTACACATGAATTATCTGAGTCTGATAATTTGATCATTAGCAGTTTGTTAAGTATTTCTGAAAATTTTTACTCATTGTTGGAGGAGAATCAAAAAGACAAATTGACGGGATTATTGAACAGAAAAACTTTTGACGATAATATTTCAAAAATTCAAGGTCTAATTTCGTTTCCCTCTAAATCTGAACCCTATACTGGAATTGAAAAAAGGGGAAGTGCCTCCGAAGTTGAGTATTGGCTATCTATTATCGATGTTGATCACTTTAAAAAAGTCAATGACACTTTCGGTCATGTGTACGGAGATGAGGTGCTATTATTGCTTTCCCAAATAATGAAGAAAACATTCAGACCAACGGATTTATTATTTAGGGTTGGAGGTGAAGAGTTTGTTGCAATCTTGCAGGTTCGTAACCAAGGCGATGCAATAAAAATATTTGAGAGATTCAGGGTTGCTGTGGAAAGTTTCGTATTTCCACAAGTTGGACAGGTAACCATTAGTTTAGGGGGGACAAAAATACCCAGTCAATATCTTACTTCAAGTGATATTGTAGGAAAAGCTGATCAAGCCCTTTACCACGCTAAAAAGAACGGAAGAAATAAACTTTTCTTTTATGAAGATCTAATTTTACAGGGGCTAATTCAGACAAAAACTGAAAATGAAGAAGTTGAATTTTTCTGAATCTAGATATTATGAAGATACCGCGAACTCACATCCCTCAATAGGCCTATAAGTTTTTATTCTCACTGAGAATATAAGTGTTCAAGATCCGCATTTAATGTATGAGATCAACATAGTAAAGCCAAATAGCTGTAGACACTTCAACGGGTTATTGAACCTTCCCCTAGCCTCCTTCTATTTCTCAGACCTATGGTCGCCACCACCCCAATACAAACTACAGCGTCTATCTCATTGCGCTTCAATTTACCTCTTAAAACCTGCTTCTCCACGCACACAATCAATATAATCCCCCATTAACCCCCTCTAAATTTTCAGCCCAAGTTTGATAGGCACTCTCTCCATCGTCCTCCATTTCTTTGATCAAGAAGTTGACAAAAGCCTGCACTTTGGCCGGTAAATATTCGCGTTCTGGGTAGATAGCAAACACCCCTTGATTGGGGGAACGATAAGGCGGGATCACAACTTTCAGCTTGCCTTCGCGCAACCAGTCACGGGCTATAAAGTGTGGAATCTGCGTCAAACCTAACCCTTGAGCACACAGAGCAGCCAACGACTCTCCATCATCAGTAATCAACTGCTGGCACTGTTCAAGCGCTGCACTGGCAGGTGTACCTTCTAGAATAATGGGAAAGAGCTTGCCACTTTGTTGGTATTTAAAGCGAATCCATGGGTGGTCGACTAAGTTATTCGCGCTCACTTTATGGGTTTGCAAATACTGCTTTGACGCGCAAACTAAAAAGTCCATCGGGCTAATTTTTCGCGCGATTAAATTTGTATCATTGAGTACGCCGGTGCGGATAGTTAAATCGATGCCTTTCTCGATCATATCTACATATCTGTCATTGAAGGACAGTTGCAGATTAATCTGTGGGTAACCCCGATTAAATTTTCCTATGAGCGGCAGTACATAGAGCCTGCCGTAAGAAATGGGTAAATTGATGCGCAACACACCGCGATATTCATTGTTGTCGTTGCGCAACTGCTGCTCAGCCTCTTCAAGGCTGCGTAACGTTTTGCGTGCAGTATTTAAATAGTCACTACCCGGGGCGGTTAATCTAACTTGCCGGGTTGAGCGGTAAAATAGCTTAAACGCTAGGTGGCTTTCTAGACGGGCAATACTTTTGCTGATGGTTGAGGGCGACTGCCCTAGCTCTTTCGCGGCGGCGGCAAACCCACCTTGCTCAACCACACAAATAAACTGTTTTAGTAGGCTAAATTTATCCATATCACCTTTAGTGAATATTTTTCACAACTGTTAGTAACTTTTGGATATTTAATCATCAATCAGTAGGTTTTAGAATAGCCTCATCAATTAAATTTACAGGAAATAATGATGAGTCGTTTAATCAAAACAAGTATTTTAGCAATAGCGATCAGTAGTGCAGCCATAGTAGAGGCTGGCTCGTTTGAGTTTATCGACATGACCCACGCGATACCGACCTTTAGCCCAAGCAGCAAAGATGCTACAAAACCGGACTTGAGCAAACCTATCGCCAATAGTAGTCCTATTACCGGTTTTTATGATCAGGCGGTCCTTTACCCTATTGATAATTGGCCAACGAACCAAGGCTATTTTCGCAGTACTGCTATTTTAATCCAAGAACATAATGGCACCAGTTTTAACGCCCCCAATCACTACGTAAACAATCCTGAAAGCACCGAGGATAGCGCCCTCATTGCAAAAACGCGCAAGGCTATTGGGCAGTTAACGATTGCCCAACCAACCCATAAAGCTGCGCTGACTGATGCTTCAGCTAGACTCACTAATGAGCTAACAACAAATAACGGCGTCGCTATTCCCAACATAGCCGCTAACCTTGGGAATACGCGCAAGGCTGCTGAACAGCTTACGACTGCCCAGTTAACCGGAGATGTAGTGATGATTGATGTCTCAGCGAGAGTCGCCAAAGAGCTAAGCAAGAATGGCGGTGTACCTAATCCAGACATCGCTGTTACCGATTTTTCTGACAGCTCAATGGCGACCATTCGCGCGCAAGATATACGTGCTGTCGCCGATCAAATAAAAGAAGGTGTATGGGTGGTCGGGAACGTTGGCTGGGACCAATTCTATTTCTCTGGCACCGACGATTGGGACAAGTCTCAATACACCAACGCTTTAAACCACCCGGGTTTTAGTGCACAAGCCATCGATGAGCTAATAAAAATAATGGATGAAAAACAAGTCACCATTGCCGGAATAGCAGCGGATAGTTTAAGCACGGACTCCGGCCAAGGTGCGAAGGGTAGTGATGACAAGTGGAGCAACGGCTGGCCGGCCCATGTACGTTTGTATCAGCGTGACATTGTTATTGTAGAGAATTTAGCAAATGTGGATAAGTTGGCCGCCAAAGCTCAAGGCAGTTGTGCCCTGATGGTGGGTGCCCTTAAACATATAGGCGGTACTGGCGGACCTGCAAGAGTCATGGCGGTATGCAACTGATCCTAAAATAGTTGCCTACTGCAAACCATTCGCTGTAACAAAAACATATAGGAAAAGGGGCAGGTCTAGCGTTTTCTCTAAAGGCAAGCCCGGTCCCCTTTTCCCCATTTAACGGCAACACACCTTCTCTAAGATACTCACAAGGACACGCCGATCTGCATCTTGTAAGTAGATGCCCGATTACGCGTTACTTCAGAAGCAATAAGGTATAACGCACCATTAAATGCGAGTCTTAGCACTTTGTTCACCCACTAAGACTGCTTCTGTTAAAGCAATGGCAAAGACAAGACTTCACCCCATATATTCTTGCAGGAAAGTACTAGAAAATAACAGCTTAACTGGTTCTAAAGCGGTTTAGAATTTCCATGTATTTCCCTACTTCAGCCGAAGTACGCTGTTCTGGGTTTAATCTATCGGCAATGGTTAGCGCTATTTGCAAGTCCTTTACGCTCTCTTTTTCATCGTCGGTTAATAGAGATGATTCATCACTCTTTAAAAACTGCTCAAGTTCTGCCGCAGCTGTTGACGGGTCTATTGGAAACACTTTGCTTTTCGATCCATCCAAGTTACCTAAAACCTGCTTTGCTTTGTTCAGGACAACGATTAAGCTTTCAAACTCACTTTTACCCTCTACACGTTCTGTTAAAGCGGTAATTTTCGAATCAAGCGCCGCTACACTATCGGTTGATTTCGTATCAGAGCTCAGTCCACTACTCAACTTTGACGCTTCGCTGTCGGTTAAAAGCTCCATTTCTTGTAAACGATTTATAAACTGATCCGTTATCTTAAATCGACCACCGGTGATATCAAATTCTTTGTTTAACTGGGCGAACTTCTCTGCTCTTGAGTTAAATTTTTGTTCGGGCTCTGCTTTGTCGGCAGCTTTTGTATCCGTACTCTTTTTATCTTGATTTTCAAGCTCTGCAGCAGAAACCTCTACATCATTAATTTTGTTATCATTTGCTGGGGCGCTGGATGGGTAACTAGAGAGTATTTGCATAATGAACCTATTAAAAGAGCGGTAAAATAATTTTCTGTTTTAAAGCAATATTTGGGCCAACACAGAACCTACTAATATGGCTCTTTTTTGCTTCACTATCTGCGAAAGTCAAATGAAA
>Ga0209395_1005624_pt1 | contig 14059 bp, 13 predicted proteins | sample GOMGulsemesocosm_3_FD_184635 | JGI IMG/M metagenome (GOLD analysis project Ga0209395, IMG submission 184635) | Methane-oxidizing microbial communities from mesocosms in the Gulf of Mexico - GOM9D Gulf of Mexico (SPAdes) (version 2) | ecosystem: Environmental > Aquatic > Marine > Cold seeps... | reverse complement strand
GGCCTCATAAACGCGGGACATCGGAGCATCGATGGTGATTTCGTCGTTCAGTTCCATAGTCTTGTCTTTCTTAACAACAGGGGAATTTGATTGTCGCGAGGGTTTCGGCCTGATCTGCAGTCAGCTGAGATCGGCTGAAAAGATGTTTTAAACGCAGGCGTAAAGCCCTTAGTATACTTGGTTGTCGATCAGTTTGGAGCATCTGGAGCCTTTCCCTTACGGTGATCTCGGCGTCGGGCTTGTGTCAATTGCGCCATGATCGAGAGAGCGATTTCCTCGGGCGTTACCGCCTCGATAGCCAGCCCTGCCGGGGCCTGAACCGCAGCCAGTTTTTGTGGCGCAATGCCGCCATGGATCAGTTTTTCAGACAGCGCTTTGAATTTGCGGCGACTGCCGACAAAGGCGACAAACTCAGCCTCGGTCGTCAGCGCCGAGGTCAGGCTGGCAGCATCATCCTTTCCCTGTGTGGCCACCACAATCATCCGCCGCGCGCCCTCTGGTAGTGGCGCGATCTCAGATTTGGTCTCACATATCCGAACAGACCATTTGAATTGCTCGCCAAGCTTGGCCAGGCTTTGCGCGACTGGCGAGACGCCAAAAATCTGTAACTCAGGCAGAGGCAGGATCGGTTCGACAAAGATGTCCATCGAGCCTTTGGACGGGCAGCCGTTACGGGCAAAGCGCACGCCCTCAAGATCGTCACCTGCTTCGACACCTTTTTCGGCCAGCACGTCTTGCGGATGTAAGGAAATCAGCTGTGGGGTGCCCTCGGCCATCGCCCGTTTTGCGGCCTTGGCCAGCGCTGTGCGAACGCAGCCGCCACCGATCCAGCCCTGCTGAAGGGTTCCGTCGGCACTTAGCAACGCCTTGGCTCCGGGTTTGGCAGCGGTCAGGCCAAGCGTGCGCACCACAGTGGCGATGGCAAAAGGCGCGCCCTTGTCCCTCAACTCTTGGGCCAATGTGGCAATGTCTTGATCTGTCAGCTCGGCGAGGGTCACAGGCGGGTCAGCTCCGGTTCTAGTGCGGCCAGATCGGCAAGCCGGTTGGCAGGGCGGAAGAGATCAAGATGAGGCAAGGCCGCAGCCATGCCCTGGGCAATGGGCTGGTAGCCGTCCCAGCCCTTAAGTGGGTTCAGCCAGATGATTTTGCAGCCACGTTGTTTCAACTTGGCCAGCGCGGTGCCGAGAAGCTCGGGGGCGTCCGTGTCGTAGCCATCCGAGAGGATCAGCACGACGGTACGCCCATCCACAAAGCGGCGGGCATAGGTGCGAGAAAATTGGGTAAGGGATTGGCCGATTTTGGAACCGCCACCAAAACCATCAGCCAGCACCGACAGCCGTCCCAGAGCACGCAACGTATCCTTGTCGCGCAGAGCGTCAGCGATACGCACCAGACGGGTGTGGAACAGATAGGCATCGGTTGCAGGATCAGCCCTCATTAGGCCGGCCAGGAAGGCCAAGAACACCTGCGCGTATAGCGTCATGGAGCCAGAGACATCACAGAGCGCCACGATTTTCAGAGGCCGTTCGGGGCGGTGTTTTTTGGGCAGGCTAAGTGGCTCGCCTCCTGTCGCGAGGCTTTGCCGGATCAATTTTCGGAAATGGATCTGGTCGCCTTTGCGAGCGGCTTTACGGCGGCGCGAGCGCCGGTCCTGCAGGGCCGCGCCCAGACGGCGGGCGATGACTTCGGCCTCGGCGATGTCTTCGGGCTGCACCAGATCGCGCAGGTCTTTCTTCATCAGGTTTTGCACGATTGTTGCAACCAGTTTGCCGGTGCCATCCGCCTCGGCCTCACCATTTCCATCATCCGGATCCGTGGTTTCTCCTGTCCCGGCAGCAACTTGTTGGCTGTTGGCGGGACGTGAGGACTGAACTGACTCGCTGTTGGTTTCTGACAGGCTGGGCACAACCTTCTGCCGCACCCGGCCACCATTCAACCAGTAGCTGTCGAACAGATCATCAAACTGAGCTACATCGTCGGCACATCCAGTGCAGACTGTTTTGAGTGCCCGGCGGGTCTCTTCGGGGTTGCTTGCCTGCACATGGGTCAGAGCCCTAAGTGCGATGTCCGCCTCGCCGACCCCGACGCGCAGCCCATGGGCGCGCAGATGAGCGGTGAACCCGGCCATCCGCGCCGCCGGGCCAGGATCGCGCGCCGCAAATTTGCTGACCCGGCTCATGCCGCCTGCCCCGCCAGCCGTTGAGAGACTTCCGTGATGATGTTGAAGCGGTCGGCTTCGGTTTTCAGCAGAGTTGCAAGCGAGGCTTGCAGCAGCTTGGGATCCTCGGTCAGATCAGCAACCCCCAGCCCCATCAACGCGGCCGAAAAATCCAGCATTTCGGCAATGCCGGGCTTCTTCTCTAGCTCCTCTTTACGCAGTGATTGCACAAAGCCGATGATCTGATTGGCCAAACTGTCTTCGACCTCGCCACAGCGCGCCTTGAGGATTGCCAGCTCGGTTTCACGGTCGGGATAATCCACATGGGCATAGAGACAGCGACGCCGCAGTGCATCACTAAGATCACGGGTGCCGTTGGCTGTCAGGATAACAATGGGTCGCGTGGTGGCTGTGAGGGTACCCAACTCGGGGACCGAGATTTGATATTCTGACAGAACTTCAAGAAGATAAGCCTCAAACTCTTCGTCGGCACGGTCGATTTCGTCGATTAGCAAGACGGGCGGTTTTGGTTGGCGGATTGCCTTGAGCAAAGGGCGCTCCAGCAGAAATTCTTCGGAGAAGATGCGTTGTTCGACACTGCGTCCGGTTTCGCCATCTTCAGCAGCGGCGCGAATGGTCAGCAATTGGCGCTGATAGTTCCACTCATAGATCGCCTGTGCCGCGTCCAGTCCTTCGTAGCATTGCAGCCGGATCAGTTGGGTGTCGCAGACTGCGGCCAACACCCGGGCCACTTCAGTTTTTCCAACACCAGCAGCGCCTTCCAGCAGCAAGGGACGGCCCAGCGACAGGGCCAGATGAACGGCCATCGCCAGATCATCCGAGGCAATATATCCCTGTTCCGCCATGGCGGTTTGTCGTGTCGTCCACTGCATGTCTTTTGGTCCAGTCTTGGGAATGCGCCGCCCCGGTGGGGGCAGCGCTATGGTTCGTTACTCGTGCAGGCCCAGATCATTGGCGGTCTGCCAGATCCGCCAATGGTCATGCGGCATATTGGTGTGACGCAGACCAAAGGCCCGGAAAGCATCCTGCACCGCGTTCGAGAAACAGGGCACACCGCCCACATGCGGGCTTTCGCCGACGCCCTTGGCCCCAATGGGGTGATGCGGGCTGGGCGTGACGGTGTGATCGGTCTCGTAGTTGGGCACTTCCCAAGCTGTCGGCAGGAAGAAATCCATCAGCGTCGCGGTCTTGACGTTGCCCATTTCGTCATAAGCAATCTCTTGCCCCAGAGCGACGGCCAGCGCCTCGGTCAGGCCACCATGCACCTGACCTTCGATGATCATCGGGTTGATGCGGGTGCCGCAGTCATCCAGCGCATAGAAGCGGCGGATTTCAGGGACACCAGTGTCAACGTCGATATCCATCACACAGACATAAGCACCAAAGGGATATGTCATGTTGGGCGGATCATAATAGCTGACCGCCTCTAGACCCGGTTCCAACCCTGGAATGGCCTGATTGTAAGCGGCATAGGCGATGTCCTTCATCGTCTTGAACCGCTCAGGCGCACCTTTGACCACAAAACGATCAACATCGAATTCGACATCGTCGTCGTGGACCTCAAGCAGATAAGCCGCGATCATCTGCGCCTTGGCACGGATTTTACGCCCTGCCATCGCCGCAGCAGCCCCAGCCACCGGGGTCGAGCGTGACCCGTAAGTGCCTAGACCATAAGGAGCTGTATCGGTGTCGCCTTCCTCGATGGTTATGCTGTCTGCCGAAAGGCCGATTTCACTGGCAAGGATCTGGGCAAAGGTTGTCGCGTGTCCCTGCCCCTGACTGATGGTACCCAGCCGTGCCACAGCCGACCCGGTGGGGTGAATGCGTATTTCGCAACTGTCGAACATCCCCATGCCTAAAATATCGCAGTTCTTGACCGGCCCTGCCCCGACGATTTCGGTGAAAAAGCTGAGGCCAATGCCCATCAAAGTACGGGTCTCACCGCGCTTAAAGGCTGCGACTTGTTCGGCCTGTTCTTTGCGCAGACCTTCGTAATCAACGGTTTTCAACGCCTTGTCCCAGGCAGTGTGGTAGTCGCCGCTGTCATATTCCCAGCCCAGTGCCGACTGATAAGGGAACTGCTCTTTCTTGATGAAGTTGATCCGGCGCAATTCAGCCGCATCCATGTCCAGCTCAATCGCCAGAACCTCGATCATGCGTTCGATGAAATATACCGCCTCGGTCACCCGGAAGGAGCAGCGATAGGACACGCCGCCGGGAGCCTTGTTGGTATAGACACCATCAACGCCCAGATAGGCGACCGGGATGTCATAGGATCCGGTGCAGATGTTCATGAACCCAGCCGGGAATTTGGTTGGGTCGGCGCAGGCGTCAAAGCCACCGTGGTCTGCTGTCACATGACAGTGCAGGCCCGTGATCTTACCCTCCTTGGTGGCGGCGATCTTGCCGGTCATCCAGTAGTCACGCGCAAAGGCGGTGGCCATCAGGTTTTCCATCCGGTCCTCGACCCATTTCACCGGCACCCCGGTCACAATCGAAGCAACGATCGAGCAGATATAGCCGGGATAGACGCCAACTTTGTTGCCAAAACCGCCGCCAATGTCGGGCGATATCACGCGAATGTTGTGTTCTTCGATACCCGACAGCAACGACGCCACCGTGCGCACCACATGCGGTGCCTGAAAGGTGCCCCAAAGTGTCAGCTTGCCGTTGACCTTGTCCATCGACGCAACACAGCCGCAGGTTTCCAGCGGGCACGGATGGGTGCGGTGGTAGTACATGCTTTCTTCGGCAACGACTTCGGCATCATCCAGAACCTGATTGGTGGCAGTCTCGTCACCCTGCTCCCAAGTGAAGATGTGGTTGTGGTGTTTACGCGGACCATGCGGACCTGTCGTCTGGCCAGCCAAGTCTTCGCGCAGCACCACATCGGATTTAAGCGATTCAAACGGGTCGGTAATCACCGGCAGTTCTTCGTATTCGACCTCGACCAGCTCCACCGCATCCGCAGCAACATAGCGGTCGCGGGCAACGACAAAGGCCACCTCCTGGCCCTGAAACAGCACTTTGCCATCTGCCAGCACCATCTGTTTGTCACCCGCAAGGGTTGGCATCCAGTGCAGGTTGAGCGGCGCCAGATCCTCGGCTGTCAGAACGGCAACGACACCGTCCAGCGCCAAAGCTGCGTCTTTGTTTATCGAGATAACACGGGCGTGGGCATAAGGAGAGCGGACAAAGTCGCCCTGCAGCATGCCGGGCATCTTGATGTCATCTACGTAGTTTCCCTTGCCTTGGGTAAAACGGGCGTCTTCCACGCGTTTGCGTGAGCATCCGAGCCCCTTGAGATTGGCAGAGCGTTCTTCGCGCTCGGGTGTCATATCGTTCATTCTGCAGCCTCCTGCGCAGCATTCAGCTCGCTTGCCGCAGCAAGGATGGATTTCACGATGTTCTGGTAACCGGTGCAGCGGCAAATGTTGCCAGCCATACCAAAACGCACCTCTTCTTCGCTCGGAGTTGGATTTTCTTCCAGAAGTTTGGACGCACGGGTGATCATCCCCGGAGTACAAAAACCACATTGCAGCCCGTGATGTTCACGGAAACTTTCCTGCAGAACATGCAGCGCATCGGGCTGACCGATGCCCTCGATGGTGGTGATCTCGGCGCCATTTGCTTGGGCTACAAACATGGTGCAGGACTTCACCGATTTGCCGTTGATCGTAACGGTACAGGCGCCGCAATGCGAAGTATCACAGCCCACATGCGGGCCAGTGATGTTCAGTTTTTCACGCAGGGCGTAGATTAACAGATCCCGCGGCTCGGCCAGGAATTCATGGTCCTCGCCATTCACGTTCAGCTTAATATGCATTTTGTCAGACATGATTATCGGTTTCCTTACGCGCGGTCCCAAGCGCGAGTGATCGCGCGGGTCAGGATGATACCGGCCACATGGCGTTTGAACGCCACCGGGCCGCGGTTGTCTTCGGTCGGGTCAATGTCGCCCAGCATCGCGGCAACCGCAGCTTTCAGCGTGGCAGTGTCGCAAGTGGACCCAACCAGTTCATCCGCCGCCCCTTGGGACCAAACCGGAATATCACTGAGATTGGTCATAGCGATCGAGGCCACGGCAACCTTGCCATCGAGCTTAGAAATTTGAACGGCAGCCGCAGCGGTCGCGTAGTCGCCGATTTTGCGCTTTTGCTTTTCATAGGCATAGCCACGCGTCGGGGCAGTGAAACTGATCGAGATCAGGATCTCGTCGTCCTCGCGATCGGTCATATAGGCCGCTTCGTAATAATCTCGCGCCGCAACTGTGCGGGTTCCGTCCGGCCCCAGAAGATTGATCTGCGCATCTAGGCATTGCATCAGGCCGGGCATATCGTTGCCGGGGTCGCCATTGGCAATATTGCCGCCGACAGTGCCCATGTACCGCACTTGAGGATCGGCAATTTGCAAAGCCGCCTCGCGCAGAATGGGCGCAGCCGACTGGAGACCTTCGTGGTTGATCAACTCATGCTGAGACACCATCGCCCCGATTGTAATCGTATCTCCATCAATACTGATGCCTTTGAGGGCGGCAATATCCTGAAGATCGATAAGATGCGGTACTTCGGCCATCCGCAGTTTCATCATCGGGATCAGGCTGTGCCCGCCCGCTAGAACACGCGCATCATCCCCGTGTTCCTGCAAAAGGGCTATCACCCCTTCCACATCTTTAGGGCGATAATAGTCAAACGCCGCTGGTATCATTGCTGGTCCTCCCTGACGTGCAATTCTTCTGGCTCGGGCAGAGCCTGCAAGCATTCACATTCGGAAGGGTCTGTTTTCTATCGTAATTCGTGGTTCGCTGCACGAAATGCGAATTGGGACGCATGAAATGCGCAAGGCAAAGACAGAGGGCCAGCCAAGTTTGACAAAACCATCGGTGTCACTTGTTGCCTGCTTCCAATTTCGGATAAGCGCTTGCGACAAAACCCTCTCATCTCCGGATGATTGAGTGTTGCAGCAGCAATTGACAGTTAAACCCCAAGTGCCTCGCGCACCTGTTTTAGCCGTGATCGGCTGACCGGGACCTTTGTCAGGCCAGGAACGTCAAAATAGCAGACGCCATTATCCTTCAGGCGTTCAAAGCTGGCAACATGGCCAGGATTGATCAGATAGCTGCGATGCGTTTTCAGAAAGGGTCTGGGAGACAGACGCTTTTCCGCCTCGGTGATGGACCAGGCACAAAAGAATGCTCCACGCCGCGTGTAGATATGCGTGTAATGCCCTTCGGCCCGGATTGCCGCCACTGTATCCAGATCAGCAAAAAGAGTTTGCCCCTTCAGCTCATAGGGAATTTGTCGTCCCCGGGTATCCAAGGCCTCCAACTGAGGCGATGCCTGCGGCAAAGGTGTTTCGCTCTGCGCATCGGTGCCCGCCTGTTGCGATGGCACAAGAAAGGTCACCCCGGTCAGAAGGAAAGCGCCACACAACACAAAACTGCTGAGCACTACGCCCATTGCCATGATCTCTTTGCCGATCCATGGACCAACATTACTGGGATCGGCAATGGCGACGAAGTCGGTTCCAGCAATTGCAATAAAGTGAACGGCAACCACAGCCACGCCAAAGCAGACCGTACCAAGCAGGATATTGCGATGGCTTCGTTGACCATAGGCGATGGTAAACGCAGCTATATTCAGAATGCAGGACGCCAGCACCGCCAAGGTGATGCCCATTGGTGTGTAAAGCGCCCGACACATCTCAAGTCCGGCCATACCGATATAATGCATGGCTATAATGCCGAGACCCACAATCGTCCCCGCGCTGACAAGGACCAAAGGTGTCCGCTCCCGAAAATGCAGCATCAGCAGGGCAACGCCGACAACCAGTATCGCTACCAGCGCCGAGGTGAGGGTCACCGCCGCATCATAATAAAACAGGATCGGCAGCTGCAGCCCCAACATGGCCACAAAATGCATCGACCAAATTCCGCCGCCTAGAGAAATAGAGGCCAATGCGATCGAAAGTTTTTTTTGCAGGGTGGTGCGCTGTGACAATCCCTGCGTCAAGGACAAGCCCGTAAACCCCGCCATCAACGCCACCAGCAGCGAGGCGCCGATCAGTAAAGAATTGTGAGAGTAGTCCAAAAGTTGCATTACTTCTTATATCTACACCCGCTTTTTGCTGCAATCTACTTGTAGATATCTTTGCAAAGGGGACCCCAAGCATTATCGTATCAACCATGGTGGCGTCTTACACAGGTGTCTCTGATTTCGGATGTTTGCGAACCCACAATGCCCCATGCATGCCACCTGGGACGCCTGTTTTTCAATGCCGTTAGATCCCCACAAGTATGCGCTCGTTCTCAACCCTGACTACCGAAAGTTTCAGTAGTTGAGCGACCGCTTTGGGTGACCCGTACAGATATCAATTCGGGTCATCCGGTAAATTTATTCAGCCGCGCTTGAGGGAATCAGGCGCGGCTGAATACTTCCTCCTTCTAAGCGGTTTCGAGCTCTACCGGCGCATAATCAACATACCCTTCTGCGCCGCCGCTATAGAATGTGTCAGGGTTTGCCTCTGTGAGAGTGATGTTGTTTTTGAACCGTTCCACAAGATCAGGATTGGAGATGAATGGAATGCCGAAAGCGATGGCGTCTGCAGTATTGGATGCCAGAGCACTGTGCCCCGTTTCATTTGAGAGCGATCCATTGAGGATTATCAGTCCTTCGTATTCTTCACGCAACGCACGCGCGACCGTTGGCAGACCGACAGACATCGGGCTACCACTGTCCAACGCGGGTTCAAGCACGTGCAGATAGGCCAAGTTGCGTTTGGACAGTTGACGAGCCGCGTAGGTAAAAATCGCCTTTGGGTTACTGTCGCTGATCCCAAAAACTGCGTTAGTAGGAGAGAAGCGTACACCAACCTTGCCCGCGCCGATCTCAGCAGCGACCGCATCAACAACTTCCAGCAGAAATCTACTGCGGTTTTCGAGCGAACCGCCGTATTCATCATTCCGTTGATTGGTTCCATCGCGCAGAAATGAGTCGATGAGGAAGTTATTGGCAGCGTGAATTTCGACCCCATCCAAGCCAGCGTCGATTGCACGCCGAGCTGCCGACGCGAAGGCTGAAACGGTTTCCCTGATCTGCACTATGGACATGGCTTCCGGGGTGTCAAAAGCGGTCGGGATGCCTTTGCTATTGGGAAGTTCACCTGCTGCAGGAATGGATGACGGCGCCAGCGGTTTCTGCCCTTCGATGGCCTCAGAAATCACCGCCCGTCCCATGTGCCAGATTTGCATGAAGATACGCCCGCCTGCAGCATGAACGGCATCAGCAACGGTTGACCATCCGGCTTGCTGTTCATCCGTGTAGATACCCGGAGCCCCTGGCCAGCCATCACCGCGTGGGTGAACCGCGGTCGCTTCTGAAATGATCAGTCCAGCGCTCGCCCGTTGGGCATAATGGGTGGCTACAAGTTCATTTGGTATGCCAGCGGGTCCAGTGCGTGCCCGGGTCATCGGGGCCATAAAGATACGGTTTTTCAGGTGATAGTCGCCCAGTTGGATGGGATCAAAAAGTATCGCAGTCATCTGTTGTCGCTCCATAGATGTTTTACCTGACAGCAATATTGTTATTTCCGCGTGGAAGAATTAGTCGTCAATTTGACAAGACACTATTACTTGGTGGAAATAATGAACTCTGATGGGCTGACAGAATTTCTTGCCGTTGTAAGGGCAGGATCATTCACAGGAGCGGCAAAAATTCTGGGCGTCTCTGTTCCCCATGTCAGTCGCCAAGTTGCACGGCTGGAAGAACGGCTGGGCATTAAACTGTTCCAGAGAAACACACGTTCTGTTCATCTGACACAGCCGGGAGAAACTCTGCGAAAAAGTTCCGAGAAAATTGCAGATGATCTCGAAGCCGCGCTTTCCGAAGTGTCCAGTGCACAGCACAACTTGGAAGGCCGGTTGCGGGTTGCCTCACTCTCTGGCTCCTTCGCGGATCAAGTTGTTGGGCCTGCGATGAATGAAATGGCTGCCTTGCATCCGAACGTTGAAATTGTGATCGACTTCAACGCGCGTCAGGTCGACATCCTTAGCGAAGGGTATGATTTTGCAATCAGGGCTGGTCCTATGCAAGATAGTGGCTTGATTGCGCGACCTCTGTCTTCGAGGACAAGAGTTGCAGCCGCATCGCCTGAATACTTAGCCAGCAACGGAAAACCGCTTCATCCCGCTGAACTGAAGGAACACCAGTGCATTCTGACACATTCCAACACGTGGCGATTTACGGAAAAGGGAAAGCTCCTGGATGTCGCAGTTACAGGTCGGCTCAATCTGAATTCAGGACAGGCAATTCTTGATGGCTGCTCTCGGGGACTGGGTATTGCCTACATGGCTATTGGCGGCTTCGGAAAAACACTCTCCGATGGAACACTTACACCAATTCTGAATGATTTCTGGCACACGGACCGCTCCATTCACATTTTGCGACCAGATCGTAGATATACCCCGCGTCGCGTAGAAGTTGCTATTTCCATCCTCGAAGCATTCGCAGAACGTGCAAGGGTACACGAAATTCAAACAATCAGGGCTTTGCTTTAAGGTTGAGGAAAAAACTGTCAACCCGCTCTTAGCCGAGCCAAAGGCGACTTTGTTTACAAGTTGGCCTTTGGCATATCTCGCTGAGACAATACAGCTGTTAGCGCCGCATGTTTCAGCAACCTTTTTCTGATCTTAGCCCACTTTCAAATCCCTCTCGATCCGCTTCAATTTTCTCGAGAACCTCGGTCAGAGCAAATGAACGCTTGTCGTGCTCTCCACTCCAAATGATGATTTCCAGCAGGATCGGCGCCAGATCGCGGCCTTTCTTGGTCAGTGAATACAGAAAACTCCGACGGTTTTCTGGATCACGTTCCTTATCCACCAGTCCTTCAGCTTCCAGAGCTTTCAGCCTGTCGATTAGGATATTGGTGGCAATTTCTTCTTCCATCTCCATGAACTCGCTGTAGGTCCGTTTACCGCGCAGCATGATTTCGCGAATGACCAGCAGCGTCCACCGGTCACCAAAGATATCCAGACCAAAAGCGACGGGGCACCCTGTCTGTCTGATTTTTGCTTTATTTTTCGTCATGTGAACTTTTTAAAAAAACATCTTGCAAAACGCAAGGCGTAAAGTTAGGAAGAGTTACACCTTGCAAAACGCAAGCTAATTAACTGCCTGTCCGGAGACGCTCGACGATCGGGCCACTTTCGGAAAAACCAACAACTTAAGTCGTTCCCGCCCAGAGAGATATTCTCTCTGACCCAAGAAACATGTGCATCGGGAATTCTCCTGAGCGACTCAATAGGAATATGAAAATGAACACTTTCTTCACCAAAACCCGCACGTTCACTGCCGTTGCTGCTCTTGCCACTGCAGGGTTTATCGCCACTGCGCCGTCGGCTGAAACACAAAGCAGCTCGGTCAAACTGCTGACTGCCAACTTTGAAACACGCCGCGTTGTGCAGATTGAAGCAGGTGACTTCCACTTTGCCCCCGGCCAGGTTGCTCCGGTCCACACCCATGATGCACCTGCGGTTGGTTATGTCGCTAAGGGTTCGATCATTTATCAGGTTGAAGGTGAAAAGCCGCAGGTTCTGAACGCAGGCGATGCCTTCTTTGAACCTGTGGACCAGCGGATCCTGCGCTTTGACAACGCATCGGCCACTGAAGAAGCTATCTTCATTGACTTCAACCTGGAACAAGCAGGCGAGCCGTTCATCGTATTTGAGGAGGCGCCCACCGAAGCCATCGACCGCCGCACTCTGCCAACCTTTGATCTGAAGGACACAGACATCAACCGGGTCGACGTTCACGAAGCTAACATTCCCGCAGCCGACACCATTGTTATCGAGAGTGATGTCGCAACAGTGGGTATTGTTGCCGAGGGGGTTGTTGTCATCGAGGCCCCAGGCGTTGAGACGCAGCGCATTGTGGCAGGGCAAAGCTTCTCGCTGCCGGAAAGTGTATCTGGAACCAAGGTCAGCAACGGTTCAACCGAAGTCCCCGCTAAAGTGATCTCCTTCCGTCTGATCCCATCCCAGACAGCCACCAACTGATCCATTGGCACACCTTAGCCCCGGAAAACTGGGGCTGAGGTCCCTCCCTTCAGGAGATTTCAAGATGACACTTCACAGCAAAACATTGCCCAGCCGCATCCTCTACACAATGATCCGGGTTGGTGATCTGGAGCGGTCCTTGCGCTTTTACCGCGATGCTTTGGGGATGCGTGAACTTCGCCGGGAAACCTTTACCGACGCGCGTTTTACCTTGGTGTTCATTGGATATGATGACGGTAATGCGCTGATCGAACTGACCCATAATTGGGATGAAGATGGCTATTCACATGGCTCTGGTTACGGGCACATTGCGCTTGAGGTCAGCAATATTGAGGTAACCGTTAGTCACCTTGTTGATTTAGGCGTCAACATCGTGCGTGCGCCCGGTCCCATGAAAATGGCCCCTGACGAAACAGGTCACCGCGAGATCATCGCATTTATCGAAGACCCCGATGGCTACAGGATCGAACTGATCGAAGCCGACCAAGCCTGACCACCTCCACACATTGAAAAGGATAGGACATGCCCCCCGCAGCCTTTGTCTACGCAGAACTTCATGGCCCAGATCCAGTTAATTACTCGCTTGGGCAGCCCGACCCAGAAATCATTCTTCAGGGCTTAGGATCGCTGGATGTCACTTTGTTATCGGACAACCGTAACAACACCTCAGCTGGTTTCTACACCTTTGCGGACGCAGGTGACGCTACACTGTTCGCAACAAAAACACTGTCCGACAAAGCACGATCTCTGGGTGTCACTTATGTCTCACGGCTGTTCGATGCCACATCGGTTCGAGACGCCAGTCTTGAGATGAACTCACCTCATTTTTCTGGAGTATTGGCCAAACCAGTCAAAGCGTTTGTCTATGCGGAAATGCAGGTGTCCGTGCCGTTTGAAAACGCGCCATGGCGGGACCGCAACCCGGTTCTGAAGGGCCAGCCTGGGTTGCTGGCAAAGACCTGGCTCAGCGGTCTGCGGACCAACACCCTGGGTGGCTTCTACGCCTTCGACTCGGTTGAAACCGCTTGGGCCTATGCCTTGGACGTGGTGCCTAAAACGGCAATTGCCCTGCAGGCCGCCCCCTATACCCGTGTCTTTAACGCATCCCAGTCAGAGGAGGCGAACCGATACTTGAATTCTCCATACTTCTACTAATCGCCACCAGTCCCTTCGTCATCGACAGCGAAAACACTTACCCTCATCAAAGGAATATAAAATGACACATTACATCTTGGTGCATGGCGCTTGGGAAGGCGCATGGAGCTGGAACGAAACCCGCCCAACATTGGAGCAAAATGGTCATAAGGTGACGGCCGTAGCCCTGCCTGGTAGCCCGGAAAACGAACAGAACCTGTCACAGGTGACGATGAACAGCTATGTGCAGACTGTGGTTGATGCCATCAATCATGCCGATGGGCAGGTCAAACTGGTAGGACACAGTTTGGCAGGGGCGATCATTTCGCAAGCAGCCGAACAGGTGCCCGATAAAGTCGAAAAGCTGTACTATGTGGCTGCATTTCTATTGGAGAACGGCGACAGCATTCTTGAGGCAATGCAGCGTGATCCGGATGGGGAGTTCCTACCAGAGCTCACCTTTGCCGAGGACCAAAGTTATGCGACAGCGTCAGAGACCACATGGCGCAGCAAGGCGTTTCATGATGTGACCGAGAAGGACATTCAGGGAGCGCTGTCCTATGTCAATGATCTTCCGCAGGCGACAGAGCCCTTTGTCGCCAAGGTCGCCGTAACAAACGAAAACTTCGGTCGCGTGCCAAAGGTCTATATCCGCACATCAATGGACAAAATGGTGTCTCCGAAGTTGCAGGACG
>Ga0209395_1005622_pt1 | contig 14061 bp, 11 predicted proteins | sample GOMGulsemesocosm_3_FD_184635 | JGI IMG/M metagenome (GOLD analysis project Ga0209395, IMG submission 184635) | Methane-oxidizing microbial communities from mesocosms in the Gulf of Mexico - GOM9D Gulf of Mexico (SPAdes) (version 2) | ecosystem: Environmental > Aquatic > Marine > Cold seeps... | reverse complement strand
AAACAAAAGGTCCTTTTAAAAAGCCCACTATTCGTATTAAAGGGATTGAAATTCATTAAAAAGAGCTTTTTAAAACAAAATATCAGGCTTACCTCTTTTGATAATAAAATTAAATAAAGATAGATTCCCAAGATTTAATCACCACCTTCCCTGTGAAGTTTTCAATTGAACTACTTGCATTATCCTTTAGTTGTTTATAAAAATCACTGTCTGTTTGTAATAGATCAATACTTTTCTCTAATTCACTAAAATTTTGGTCATCAAGAAGAAGCCCATTGTGTTTATGTTTAATTAATTCTGATGGCCCTGATTTGCAATCAAAAGATATTACGGGTGTTCCTAAGGCAAGTGTTTCTAGCATAACTAAAGGCATTCCTTCAAATTTACTGCAAAGCACTAAGAACTTACATTGTTTAATGTAATCATATGGATTTGGCACAAACCCCAATAATTTCACGGTTTCTTGTAAATTATTAGTCTCGATTATAGTTTCTAATGCTTCTCTATCTGGACCTTCACCTAAAATAACTAATGGGATTCCTTTTCTATATGATTCAGTGTTTTTATAACTTAAAATAAGTTTATCGAATTGTTTAACAAAAACATTTAACCGTCCTATTGCCAATATAAAGTTATCAGGAATATTAGATAATGAATCGTTGGTAGTTTGCAACAACTTCGTAATAATAAAGTTTGGCAGGTATTTTACATTACTAAAAGTATGATATTTATTTAAGGCTTTTTCTACATCTTTAGATACTCCAATAATAGCTCTGGCCTTTTGATATTGTTTTTTAAAATATCTTCCTTTGGGAATATGATACTCAATATTAAAATTCTGAACGCTCATTACCATCTTCTTAATCTTAAATACAAAAAGATGAAGTAATAACTCCATTAAAAATCTATTACGCATCCTAAAGTCAACATAAAAGTCTGCATCAATTATTTTATAATAGGTTCTAAACAACAGAATTTTCTGCAATTGTTTGACCCACTTAATAGGCGACATATTTTCCCCTAAATTATAAAGTTCTCCTGTATAATTGTACGTAATCTCATTTCTTAGAGAAATAATAGAGACCTTATACCCCTCTTCTTCTAATGCAAAAGAAAAAGATGCTGCTACTTTTTCAGCACCGCCTCCACAAAGACAGTCGACTATGATACATATATGCTTTTTAGTCTTCATTCAAAAAAAGAGTCATAGATTTTATCCTGTAATATAATTCGTTTTCTATTAACAAACTTAGCACTAAAAATACTTCTTTTAACATCAATTAACTGACTTTTTAATCCAGATATATGAGCAATACTATGCCATAAATCATCTGTCATATATTTTCTATTTTCGTCAAATTCATAATCATCTGGAAATCTAAAATCTTTGCTATACCATAGTAAAAAAGGAATTTTAAATGTATTCTTAGATGGTCTATCCTCAAAATGTCCATAAAAATTTTCATCCTGAAAAACCTCTTCTCCATGATCTGAAAAAAACATCAAATAACTATTTGATTTTTCTGCTTTTAATTTATCTAAAACCTGACTCACAATAAAATCTGAATAGCTAATAGCATTGTCATATTGATTAATTTTTTCAAATGCTTTTTCGTTATTAAATTTCGTTTTGGGCTTTCCAACAAACCGATCAAACTCAGGAGGGTATCTGTTTTCATATGAAAAATGAGCGCCGATTAAATGAAGAAAAATAACTTTATTAGAAAAAGAATCATTTAAGGCTTCATCAATTGCTGCTATTAACTCTCCATCATGTTTTAAATTATTTATGACAGCTTCCTTGGTGTTATAAAAAAGAGACTTAGATTCATTTGCAATTCGAGCTAAAGCACTATTTGGGTTAAATGCTGGACTATGATTTGATATCCAAAAGGTTTTAAAACCAGATTTATTAAACAAGCTTGTAATTGGTAACGCTAATAACTTCTTTGGTTCTTCATAATTACCTAAGGTAAAGGATTTACTTAAGGAATAAAATGTAGATGTATGCGGACTTATAACATCATTATAAATACTCAAACTATCTTTTTGCTTTTCAAGTAAAGCGGTTGTTTTCCTATAATAACCATATAATTGCATATGACTTGATGTTGTAGACTCTCCAATTACAATTATATATGTGCTATTTACATCTTCATTATTATTCTTAACAAGATTAGTATTCGTATTTAATTTGGCATTAAATCCTTCAACCCATTGAGAATCCTTATAATTTAAAACAATAGAGCGCCCAAATAAATACGGCAAATTATGATCAATTAATTTAGTGAACTTTATAGTCACAAAAAAAACTAAGACAACACATCCTAGTTTAGCTAGTCTATGTTTTTTTAACTGATATTGAGGTGTTATATATTCAAGACTATTAACAATAGACTTGAGCTTTAATAATGGAATGAAAAACAAAACAGATACAATAAATACTTTAATATCAATAAATTCCTTTACAAATTCTAAAAGTTCATCTGGATTTGTGTTTGATATAACATACAAAGAAGAGGGTCCAAATGATATTTTAAAATGATAATACATTAGTGTTTCAAACCATATCATAATGACTATTAAAACAATAAAACAATAATATAACTTACGCCTCAATAATGTATTCCTAATATTTCCAATTACGAAAATAGTAATGGCTATAAAACATAAATTTTCTAAAAGATTTAAAAACCTGTAAGTGGAAAAAAAATGAAAAACACCTTCCAAGACGAAGCCTAGAATTACCCAATACATAAAAACCAGCAAATAATATTTAGTCTTCAATTCTAATTTTCTTTTTTGACAATAACGGTTTTCTAAATATAAACAACATTAAAATAAAATAAAACATATAACTAATTGCATGACCTATAACAACACCCTTAATGTTAAATTTATCAATTAAATAAATACTTGCAAAATACACTACAAGTACATATAGTAATTCCCCTATCAAATAGGTGTAAAACATTTTTTTTGCCTGCATTTGATATGCAAGTACAAAGGCAACAATTTTAAAAAAGTCTCCAATCAATTGCCAAATAAATAAATCCTGAATTGGAAGAAACTCTTCAGTTAATGTAATTATAACAATCCAATAGCGTAAAAAGTAAATTACAATAAATCCAAATATAACTATTGGTAAAATGGTTTTATAAAATTGTTTTGCAATCTTAACAAATCCTTCATCTGTTTGATTATGTGATAATTTAGGCAGTAAGTACAAGCTAAAAAGACTCATAATAAACATTAAATAATATTGAGATATTTTAATCATGGCTTCCCAATATCCTGCTTCTATAAGCCCAATAGTATCAATAATATAATTTTTAACAAATATATGCACCATGGGAATTGTCAATGCAGAAAACAAAGCCATTATAACAAATGATAATAAGCCATTAAAATATTTTTTTGAAAAACTGGATATAGATATATTGACTAGAATTGATTTTACTTCTTTAATCCAAAATAACGTGACAATTAATAAAATTGAGGGCACTGAAACCATTGCTATTATAGCTCCATCAAGGTTATATTTCCAAAGTAGGATAACAACAATTATCACATTAATAATGTAGCCAATTGTATTTATAATTATAATTTTTTTATATTTCCCTAAGCCATTAATGATTGATAATAAAAACGCATTTATAGTAAATAATGGAAGTACAAATGCCATAATTTTAATTGCATATGTATAGTTGTAATTACTAAATATTAATTCGCTAAAATAACTTGAGAAAAAGAATAAAATATTAGAAACAAGCATTGTAAAAAAAGCCACTATAAAAAATGAAGTGGAAATAATTTTTCTGAGTTTTGCTTTATCATTTTTATGTTCAGCAGTATATTTTATAACTCCATTTTGAAGGCCACTTATAGAAACGCCCTGAATACTCGTTAAAAAGCTTCTTAAGTTCCCTGTAAGCGCCATCCCTTGTGGTAATAAAAAATAGGCTATCGACTTAGACAAAATAAATCCAGTTATTAGTCTAACAAAAACACTTAAAGAATTAAAAGATGCTACTTTAATCAACATGCTTTTATGATATGCCTTTTTTATTTTTGTTAACATTAACTTACTATATGCTTTATTTTTTTAATTTTTATTTAAGGTAACAAGATCAAAACCATAGAATGTCACTTATAATTTTCTTCAGCAAAACACAAATTAGAATACGTTGGTTTTATTCTCTGAAAGTACAAATTAAAACATGTTTATATCTAAAAATATAAGGATATTAAAAGTTACTACAAAAAATTGATAGGTATAAAAAATAAATGCCTTTTAAACTATTTCATCCTAATACATTGGATAAATCATTTGGGCTTATCGTGAACTTCTGGCAATACGCCAAAAAGAGAGCTTCCAAAAATCAATAAAATGATTATAAAATACATAACATAACTCACAAAATGAGCCATATTTGCTCCTATTACCCCAAAAGAATCTACCAGTTGTATACTCGTAAAATATGTAATAAACACTAAAAACAATTCGGTTATTATAAAATGCCAAAACATTTTTTTTGCAATGAATTGATATGCTATTACTACAGATAATATTTTAATAAAATCTCCTAACAATTGCCATCCAAATAGGTCCTGTACCATTTTAAAATCATCTGTCAAGAAAATTGCGACAATAAATGGCTTTAGTAAATAAATCACCAACAGCCCCAATCCAAATATTGGAGCAATACTTTTGTAAAAACTAAAAACTTCTTTTCTAAATTCTTTTTTATTATCAATCTCGGCAAACCTTGGTAAAAAATATAAGGCCATCATTGAATTTACAAACATTAAATAATAGGTGGAAATTCTATTCATCGCTTCCCAGTGGCCCGCATCTTTCATTCCTTCAGAGTCAATTATGTAATTCCTTATTGCAATTGTGACCAGTGGTAAGGCTATTCCAGAAACAATAGCCATTAACGCAAAAGGGCCCAGCTTTTTAACCCAGCCAAAGTCAATATTAGCAACTTTAATTTGCCCCATTAAACTTCTTCTATTCAAGATACCAACCAAAGTGATTAGAAAGATCAATGAAGGAGAAATTACTACCGATATTAATGCCCCATCAATATTGTCTTGATATATCAATAACAATGTTACTGACAAGCCCATAAGTTGCCCAATAATATTTATTATTAGCAAGATTCTATACTTAGAAAATCCATTCATTATTGAAAAACAAAACATGTTTAAAGAATAAAATGGAATCGCCAAAGCCATGATTTTTATCACAAAAGCATAATTATACTCGTCTGAGAACAATAAATTATTAATAATATTGGAATTATAATAGCACAAAAAGCACACTAGTATAGTTGCAGTAAAACCAAAATAATAGGTTGTAGAAATTGTTTTGCTCAGTTTAATGGAATCGTTTTTAAACTCCCCAATATATTTCACCATTCCATTATACAAACCAACTGTAGCAAAGGTTTGAATAGCAGCAAAAAAACTTCTTAAATTTCCTATAAGAGCTAATCCTTCAGCTCCAATATAAATAGCAATAAATTTAGTTGTTAAAAACCCAGATATAATTTTAGTAAAGACTGTTGCAGAATTTAACCATGCAACATTCACTAAAACATTACTATTTATATACTCTATTAATTTCTTCAATTAGGAAGTGTTTTTATTTGCAGTTCATAATTAAAACAAAACTTAAAAATCTTAAGAATCAATTGAAGTCTGTAAAAACCAGCATTAAACTTAAGGTCAAGCACTAGAAATGAATTACCACAAGTTAATTTTTGATATTGATCTACTTTAATTTGTTCAATACAGAAATGGGACAATGGACTATATTTTTCTATGGATAAAATACCTGAAGATTTAGTTAATTTTATTGCGTGAAAGTACAAATTTCGAAATGTAATTCATCTATAAAATTCAGGTTTATAGCGATTTAAAATTCCTTCTTTAAGTATTAAAAAAGGTTATAAATATATAATCTGGTTGTATCAAAAATTAAAAAACCATACAGCTCTATAGTTTTAAAATCTAACTTTTCTTCACAAACAAATAATAGAAGTTAATGCAAATTATTGCACTATTTGTGATAACAATTGGCCAAGATGTTGCTAATAAAATTCCATAAGCCACAAAAAAACCACAACCAATTGAATTAATTATTCTCAGTTTGGTAACATCTTTCATCATGAATGACACTAATAACGATGCCATTGCTATGTAACCAATCCATTCGGTTAAAGAAATTCCTAATACCTCCATATGTCTAACTTTTGATCATAAAAAAAGAGAAAACCTGTTTAGATTTTCTCTTTAAATATATTGGTTTTATACCAATTATAAACTCTTATTTCTTTTTCTATCTACTTCTTTTAGAAAAACTTTACGTAAACGTAAAAAGTTTGGAGTTACCTCAACATATTCATCTTTCTGAATATATTCTAAAGCCTCTTCTAATGAAAACTTAATTGCCGGAACAATCTTTGCCTTATCATCAGCTCCAGAAGAACGAACGTTGGATAACTTTTTTGTTTTTGTTACATTCACTGCCATGTCATCTCCACGAGAATTCTCTCCAATAACTTGACCTTCATAAATATCTTCTCCTGGATCTACAAAAAACTTACCTCTATCTTGTAATTTATCAATAGAATAAGGAATTGCTTGTCCTTTTTCCATAGAAACTAAACTTCCATTTTGACGTTCTGGAATTCCACCTTTAATAGGCTGGTATTCTTTAAAACGATGTGCCATAATAGCCTCACCTGCAGTAGCTGTTAATAATTGATTACGAAGTCCTATAATACCTCTTGAAGGCACCATAAATTCACATATCATTCTATCACCTTTCGCTTCCATACTCAACATTTCACCTTTACGCATGGTAACCATTTCAATGGCTTTTCCAGATACCGTTTCAGGTAAGTCAATTGTCATTTCCTCAACTGGCTCACATTTAACACCATCAATTTCTTTAATGATTACTTGTGGTTGACCAATTTGAAGTTCATATCCTTCACGACGCATGGTTTCAATTAATACAGATAAGTGCAATACACCTCTACCAAATACTAAAAATTTATCAGCACTATCAGTAGCTTTAACACGTAGTGCTAAATTTTTCTCTAACTCCTTATCTAACCTATCCTTGATATGACGAGATGTTACAAACTTTCCATCTTTACCAAAGAAAGGAGAATCGTTAATAGTAAACAGCATGCTCATTGTAGGCTCATCAATTGCAATTGTTTGTAATCCTTCAGGATTTTCAATATCAGCAATAGTATCACCAATTTCAAATCCTTCAAGACCAACAATAGCACAGATATCTCCTGCCTGAACTTCATCTACTTTCACACGACCTAATCCTTCAAATAAATGCAGTTCTTTAATCTTAGATTTAGCGATACTTCCATCTCTTTTTACCAAAGAAACTTGCATTCCAACTTTTAGCTCACCACGTTGCAAACGTCCAATAGCAATTCGTCCTGTAAAAGAAGAAAAATCTAAAGACGTAATTAATAATTGTGTATTTCCTTCTTCAATTTTTGGTGAAGGAATATGTTCTACAACCATATCAAGCAATGGCTCTATATTATCAGTTTCATTTTTCCAATCATCACTCATCCAGTTGTTTTTGGCTGAACCATAAACAGTTGGAAAATCTAATTGCCACTCTTCTGCACCAAGTTCAAACATTAAATCAAATACGGCTTCATGAACCTCATCAGGTGTACAGTTTTCTTTGTCTACTTTATTAACAACCACACAAGGCTTTAGGCCAAGATCAATTGCTTTTTGTAAAACAAATCGTGTTTGTGGCATTGGTCCTTCAAAGGCATCAACCAATAATAATACACCATCTGCCATATTAAGTACACGCTCAACCTCTCCACCAAAATCGGCGTGACCAGGAGTGTCAATAATATTGATTTTTGTATCCTTATATATTACAGATACATTTTTCGATGTAATAGTAATACCTCTCTCACGCTCTAAGTCGTTATTGTCAAGAATCAAATCACCAGTATTCTCGTTTTCACGAAATAATTGACAGTGGTACATAATTTTATCTACCAAAGTCGTTTTACCATGATCTACGTGTGCAATAATTGCAATGTTTTTAATATTAGCCATATACCTCGCTTTATTTTCAGCGTGCAAAGATACGTTATATTTCACTACTATTAGTATTAATTAAATTATTATACGGTTTTGATGTCAATTTCTTAGCCTTAAACTTTTATGACTTGTATAAAAACACAAGTCGATATATGCAAGCAATCTTTTAAAAATGTCTATCTTTGCTGCCTAAAATCAGTATTTTAAGCACATGAATCTTCAAGACATTCCTAAGATAAAGCATACAAATTCTAATAACTTTTTTTTACTAGCAGGTCCTTGCGCTATTGAGGGTGAAGACATGGCACTTCGCATTGCGGAGAAAGTTGTAGGAATTACTAATAAGTTAGAAATACCATTAGTCTTTAAAGGGAGTTTTAGGAAGGCTAACAGAAGCAGAATTGATAGTTTTACTGGAATTGGGGATGAAAAAGCTTTGCAAATTTTACAAAAAGTCTCGAATACTTTTGATGTCCCTACAGTGACAGATATCCATGAAGTCTCTGATGCTGCAATGGCCGCTCAGTATGTAGATGTTCTTCAAATTCCTGCATTTTTAGTGCGCCAAACCAATTTGGTAGTTGCTGCTGCTCAAACAGGTAAAGTTGTCAACCTTAAAAAAGGTCAATTTATGAGTCCTGAGGCTATGCAACACGCGGTTCAAAAAGTAAAAGATGCTGGCAACAACAATGCTTGGATTACAGACAGGGGAACTATGTTTGGCTATCAAGATATGATTGTTGATTTTAGAGGCATTCCAACAATGCGACAATTTGCTCCTACTGTACTTGATGTGACTCACTCTTTACAGCAACCTAATCAGACTTCTGGAGTAACTGGTGGACGTCCGGATATGATTGAAACTATTGCAAGAGCAGGAATCGTTAATAATGTAGATGGATTATTTATTGAAACACATTTTGATCCTGCAAACGCTAAAAGTGATGGTGCTAATATGTTACACTTAGATCATTTAGAAGGCCTTTTGACCAATTTAGTCGCTATTAGAAAAACAATTAATACCCTGGGCTAAATAAACCATGCTTTTTTACTCCTATCTAGATAACTAGTAGCCGTTTTTAAGATTTCTACAAATAACAATTCGTCAAAGTCTTCTAAAGATTTCACTTGAATTGATCGCACTTGTTTACGATTATTGTAATCCTTTAATTCCGGGTATTTATCTTCAAATAAAACGCCTTGAACAAAGGCTACATCAACATATTTAGTGCCTTTTAAAATATTTATATAGAGCATTGGTTTTTTATTATGATTATAAAATGGAATTTTATAACTACACCTCTCCTCTATATTCGGTAAAGTTTTTAATATTACACTTCGCAAATAAAGCATTATAGACTGATAAGGCTCCTTTTGATTAAAAAAATAATTATCAACGGGTTTCAATATTAAAAATTTTATTGTCTCACTTTACCACTAAACACACTAGCTTTTGAATTATAAGGATTTCCAGATGATCGTCTAAACGATATAACCTGACCACAATGCCATATAGCATCTGCAATTGGCCCATTTAACTGGTTCCAAAACGGAAACTCATTTGTTCCAAATATTATTTTAAATTGCGAAACATCTTCACTTTTTCTTAAAATGTCTGCTGCCGTTTTCATATTTTCAAGAGTCTTCTTACGTTTCTCAATAAAAGTCATTTCCGGTTCATCTGTTTGTTTGTTCGGTTTCTTTATCGTTGAATTCAAAATAACTTTTGACAATCCATAAATATGATCAACAGTTTCAGCTGTTGTTCGACCATCTTCACTAGGCTTAAAAGCCAAATCTTCATCTCGAAGTCCTTCTGTAGCCCAATAATACCTAAAACCCAAGCCATCAATCATTCTGGCTGCAACTGTTCCTGCCGTATAAGTTTCAGAATATTCAGGCAGTTCGTAATAAGGCAGTTCTTTATCTTGGGAGTTCATCATTTGTATGGAGAATATAGTAATAAGTAAAAGAAAATTAGTTTTCATAAAATTAGTTTTCATAATTAATTGTTGAAAATACCTCAAAATCTAGTGTTTGAAAAATATTTAACAAGAAAACATTACTAGTTTAACAAATGCCTTTTAGAGGTGAAGACTAAATATTATTTTGTTTTAAGCGCATTTTAAACCATTAGGGTTAAGGCTGTAAAAACAATCAAAAAGCTTGAAGTAAGTGAAGACTAAATCAAATAAAAAATCCATAATTAAACAAAATCAAAGTTTAATGGAATCAATTAACTTTTACTACAAGCGTATATTTGACTGCAACACAAAAAAAACACTTCTCATTGAATTTAAAGTTAACCCTTATAATATTTGACCCTTTTTAAAAAAATATATACCATAAATTTATAGATCCAAAGATTTATTATATTAAGAATACCTTTGAGAAAAATCTATTAAAAATGTATTGAAGTTACTTTATTATTAAATCTTATATACGAAAAACCCCTTCAAGACAAATCTTAAAGGGGTCAACTGAATTAAGAGCCAATATGAAAATTGGCAATCAATCTTTTTCTTAATTCATTTCACTTCGTTTTAATTTTAGAATAATTTACTTCTATCACTCTATTGCTAATAATTACACAATTAGCCCGAATAATTCCAATAACATCCTAGTATTTGTAGTTGCCTTAAATCTGTCAACTCTATAAATCCTTTTTGATTATATAGACGAATCTCACACTGTTACCAACTTCCCAAACCAAGTATATTGAAATGCTTATCTTCTAATTGCCTATTATATCAGCATACTCATTAAGCAAGTGTTTAAATGAGTTTTGAGAATCACCTTAATAAGATGATTCTCAATCAACTCAATATATCCACTCACTCTATTTAGTTTGGAGTAAGCTCTAAGGTATATTGAATACCTGCTAATCCACAACATGAAGTAGCTGTATATTCTAATGGTAAAGTAATAACGCCTGTCGTTTGGTCTAAACTAGCTCCTGCACCAATTTCCATGAAATCAACTTGCCCCGGGAATTGCACAGAAGATGTCGCCACGGTAATAGTACCGCATACATCTGTAAATGTAAGTCCGATAGGAAAATCAGGTCCAAAAATATCCGCTGTTCCGTCACTTAAAACATAAGTCCCAGCTGAAGGCTGAGTAATAGTCACTGGTTGAGGACTTCTAAAGTTTGCTCCAATATTAAGATTAGAAGAGATTACTGTACTAGTATAATTACCCTCTAATGCGGTAGGGCAAGACACCGGATAATTAATAACAGAAGTAAATAATACAGTGGTCTGTATATTTGTTCCTGTACCGCTAGAACCATCTGGATCAACAATATTTAAAATCCTCCCATCAGGCATTGTAAACCTTGTTGTTATGGTCAACACATCACCCAACTTAATATCTGATGCGCTATTTAATTCGGCAATAGCAGCTACAACATCATTAATAGTTACCGTAAAATCTTGTGGCAAGCTAACATCACTAAATAAAGTACCTGTATAAACAGGTCCTGCTAATGTCGTTAAAACACCTACAACATCTGTTGAAGCTGGACTTCCTTGAGCAATATCTGCACTAAACGCAAGTGAAATATTCTCTCCATTATTAAGTCTAACTAAGTCAATAATAGTTTCTCCTTCAGCGGCTTTAACCATGTTTGGAACGGCACCATCTTCTAGATCAATTACTGAAGTTCCTCCATCGTCCTCACAAGAAAAACTAAGAACCGTAATTGCAATTGTAAATAATATATATTTTATATTTCTCATTTTTCTTTTTTTTAGTTATCCCAAAATACCTTATATGACGTCGGATCCTTTTGATCCGGAGCATTTTGATTAAGATTTATTTCTGGTTGTGGCCAGAAAAAAGTGTGCTGAAAATTATTATTCAATACCGTTAATCCATCATTAAGAGGCCAACCATCAGCATTATCTAATTGATATTCTGGAGATGATCCGTTTGGATCAGCCAATACAGGATATCCTGTTCTTCTGTAATCATTATATTGATCCATAGGATCTCCATATGTCGCTACCCATTTTTGGGTCATAATAATTTCCAATTGTTTATCTGGTGACCCAGCATCATACTCGGCTGACACATTAGCCATAAAATCAACAACATTAGTCGCCCCAGTTAACACAGGAACGGTTTGAGTTGTACCTGTACCAGCTACAACCTGATCCACTTTAGCAAAACTAGCTGTCATAGCTTCTGTTAATTTAGCACCTGCATCCCCCGACATTAAACCAACATGTATAAGCTCTGCTTGTACATACAAAAACTCATCATAAGTAAAAATTCTCTTTGGAGCAACACCAGTACCACTGGCAATAGTTCTTGTAAATCCTGCACCATCGTCATACCTACCTCCACATGGAAATATCCCTGGGAATGTGGCATCAGTTTGTACAGCATGATCTCTGTCTGGTCCTATACTACCAAAACGGATACTAAAAAACCCAGTTGAAGTATCCCAATAATCTGCATTAGGATCACCTGTAGACGCATCACCCTGATCTCTTGGGAATTGCCCTGGTGATAATTGATTTGCCCAATAATAAGGAATTCTTGGATCTACGGTTCCTGTATGAATGTTAGGGTTCATACCCATTAAAATCTCATAAAACCACGGACTTACATAATAAGATACCTGTGCGCCACCGTATGCTCCTCTAAATAATTGATTACGTTCATCTCTAGGAGCTATAATTGCTGTTTGATTAAATTGGAAATCATCCGCGTTGGAGGTGAAAAAATTATTTTCTGCCACTAAAGCATCTAGTTCAGACTGATTAAATAATGACGATAATCGAATTTGGTTTAATAACTTTAATTTAAAAGAATTCACAAATTTCGTCCAATTATCTGCAGATCCTCCATAAAATAAATCATCTGCACCTGGAATCAACCCAGCTCCACTATTTACATTTCCTTTCCCTTCTGCCAATAAATCTAAAACAGCTTGGTAAATGGATTCTTGATTGTCAAAAACAGGACCTACGGTTCCTTCTTTTAAAAGTGTTGCTTCAGAAAAAGGTACGTCTCCCCACATATCTACAGCTACAGACATCATATATGCCTTTAGTATTTGGGCTATGCCCTTGTAGACATCATCTCCACTTTCTGTAGCTTGAGATATAAGTGTTTGTACATCTGTTAGTGCCAAATACACATTATCCCAATCATTGTTCAATAACACATTGGCAGCTGTCGTACCATATTGATCTTGCTCTTCTCTATGCACATGTTGGTGTGTATATACGGAAAGCATATCACCACTAAAGAAATTATAATCTGTTAAACTACCTACTGTAATTTCAATATTAGGTAGCAATTGATTTAATGGTGCTACTGTCGGATTATCAGTATCTGTATCTACATCCAAATAATCATTACATCCCGTAAAGAGTACCGATAAAATTAGAGCAGATAGCAAATATTTGATATACTTTTTCAATTTTATATTTTTCATGTTTTGATGTTAAAAGGTTAAATTAAGTTTTAAGCCATAACGCTTAGAGGTTGGAGCAGAGGAGTTTTCAATTCCTTGAATTCTACCAGAACCAAAAGATGTTACCTCAGGATCAAAATTGGTATATTTAGGAACGTTTGGAGCGAAGTACCATAAATTATTCCCAAAAGCACTTATGCTAATTTTTCCGAAAGGTGTTTTCTTCAACCATTCAGATGGAATATCATATGACAAACTCAATTCTCTTAAACGATAAACGGTACCATCGTAAACTGAACCCTCATCGGTTGTGTTAATCCCAAAAGTATTACCACCGGCAGGTGAAAAATACAATTCGTTCATGTCAATTTGCGTTGTATTTGGAATTTGGTTTCCGGCACCATCCAAAATAGGATTACCAGCACCATCACCTAAAAACCCAGGGATAACAAATGTACGCTCTCTATTTTCAGTATCTCTAGTAACACCTCTACCTAGTAAAGAATTAAGGCTTATAGACTGTA
>Ga0209395_1005621_pt1 | contig 14063 bp, 8 predicted proteins | sample GOMGulsemesocosm_3_FD_184635 | JGI IMG/M metagenome (GOLD analysis project Ga0209395, IMG submission 184635) | Methane-oxidizing microbial communities from mesocosms in the Gulf of Mexico - GOM9D Gulf of Mexico (SPAdes) (version 2) | ecosystem: Environmental > Aquatic > Marine > Cold seeps... | reverse complement strand
AAATAGCTGCTGCTGGTAAACGTGATCATGTTTTCGACCCTAAGTTAGCAGATGCTTGTGTCAAAATGATAAAAGAGCGCTGGAATCCAGAACCTATGCCGACTTGGGTAACTTATGTGCCATCGCAGAACTTCCCAAGTTTAGTTAAAGATTTTGCAGAACTTGTAGCACAAAAACTTGGCTTAGAATGTGTTGAAGCTGTAGTAAAAGTAGAAGAAACATTACCGCAAAAACGCATGGAAAATAGCGATTTTCGATGTAAAAACCTTGATGGTGCTTTCGCTGTTCAAAATGTACGTGAAGGCGAGCCTGTATTATTGATTGATGATGCGTCAGATTCAGGTTGGACATTTGCTGTTATTGCGGCATTGTTAAGACGTGAAAACAGTGGCCCAGTATTTCCAATGGCTGTTATGTCAACGAAATCAAATTAAAGAGTGATAAATTGAATACTCAAAACAACCTATATAGTGAGAATACACAAGCGGTTTTACTGCTATCAACTTTTTTTAGTAAACCTAAAAAGGGTGAAGCTCGGCCATTAACGGCAATCGAGTATGGCCGTTTTGCTCGTTGGCTACATGAATTTAATTACACGCCTAGTTCGTTGTTTCATCAGTTTGATGAGGTGCTGTCTAAGTGGAAAGATCCTAAAGGTAAAATTACCGCTGATCGCCTATCGGAAATTTTAGGTCGTAAAGCGGCCATGGGTTTAGCACTAGAAAAATGGCAACGTGCAGGTGTTTGGGTCATAACCCGACAAGACAGCGAATACCCACAGCTACTTAAAAAGCAACTGCGTCATATTTCACCGCCGGTATTTTTCGGTGTTGGCAATAAAGCATTACTGCAAAAAGGTGGTTTAGCCGTTATTGGCTCACGCGGTATAGATGATGTCGATGAGAAGTTTACTCAAGATATCGCCATACAAGCCGCCCAGGAGAATATTAATATCGTATCGGGTGCAGCACGTGGTGTTGATGAAACTGCTATGCTGGCTTCGCTCAATGCAGGTGGTACAGCTATTGGCATTATGGCAGATAGTCTTTTAAAGGCAGCCACTGCCAGCAAATGGCGTAAACACCTACAAAATGAACATCTGGTGTTAATCTCAAGTTTTTACCCTGAAGCTGGTTTTAGTGTTGGTAACGCTATGGCCCGTAATAAGTATATCTATACCGCCGCAAATGCAGCATTAGTGGTACGTGCAGATGAAGGTAAAGGTGGTACTTGGGCTGGAGCTAAAGAAAATAATGAAAACCAATGGGTGCCTTTGTTTGTTAAACAGCAATCAGAAGCTAGTGGTAATATTGTACTGCTAAATAACGGGGCTGTTCCACTTGAGTTGCAATCAAATGCAGAAACTTGGCTTGCCAATACGTTAGCTACAGTTCAAACGCTTAATGCAAACAACAGCCAACCTAATAACTTAAATTTATTTGAGTAATGAATATGCTAGCAACGCAACTATTAAACGACATTAAACATCAACTCGCAGCACCCATGATGCTGAGTGAATTGATGCAAGAGCATAATAAGTTAATTAAACAGCTGGAGTGGTTGCCTGAGCAGCTGGCTTTGTTTTTAGCGGTATTGCCTGAATTTACCGTTACACAACTTGAAAGTGGTGAAACCCAAATAAGCATGGGTGAAGTTAAAATCACCTTGGATATGGCGCTTGAAGCTTTATTAAAAGAAGCTAACAAGCCGTTACCAACAGATAAATTAATAAATCAGTTAAAAGAATTTAAAACCAGTGGTCCACAGTTGTTGGCCATTGCTAAAAAACACCCGAATATGAATGTGATTGGTGGCAGGGCCATTCTTTACCGAGCTTAAAACTATAAGTTTAAAAGTATCGAGCCTAATCATAACGCTGGCAGCAATCACGCAATAACATAACGAATTTAAAAGTAGACAAACATGACTGAAGAAACAAAAACAAAGAAGCTTACTAAAGCAGAGCAAGATAAGTTAGACCAAGCGGAGGCGCTAAAAGCACAAGTACTCGCAACGCTTGAATTGCAAAATACTGCCTATGACGCTAAAGGTTTTGATCAACAATCAAGCTTAAAGGTTAGTAATGAAGAGCAACAAGTCAGTTTAGTGTACGGTAAAGACAACAATGGTGAACCGACTCACCGTGTGATGTTATGGATACTGCCAGAAGGTCAATGGCAATTAGCTAATGTTGATAATGTTGAAGGCACGGCTATCGAAGCGGCAGGTGTGCTAGATGAACACGAATTTCCTAAGTTTATCCACGTAACAGATGGTAAAAATGAAAAATTCTTTGAAATGGACTTTCCACCGATGGAAGTGGACCAAATTCCAAGTGTTAATGAGATAAATAACTACAAACAAATTAAGCGTGACCCAACTTATTATTGGTCCCGTGAAATGTACCAACGTTTAATGTTTGGCTTAGATGCCTTTCATGAAACTGTTTATAGTAAAACAAAAGATAAAGTAAATAATAAAAACGACATTATTGAAGAGGTGGCTAAGTTTCTGTTTTTAGAAACCTTCCGTATCCATCACCCAAACCAACAGTTTGAATATGAAAAACAAGTGCTTCAGTTTAAAGACGTCTTTAATTGGGAATACGTAGAAAAATACAAAAGCGAAGCGGTAAAACAAATTAAAGTCGCGTTTGATGTATTAAAAGAACATCAAGATTACAAAGTTACAGATGATAACGGCGAAGCACACCCTATTTTTGATGATGAAACTCATTTGTTTTTAAAAGAACCTGATAACTATATTGAATTAATGCAATTAATCCAAGATTTACCAGGCGTATTCTTAAACAGTGAATATCAAAAGCCAAGAGGCAAACGAGCTATTGTTGCTGGTAAAGAACATCCTAATTTGAGCCATGTAGCAGCTGATGTATTAGGCCGCGTATTTGATGTGTTTTTGCGAGCCAACTTCGACTCTAAAGGTGGTCTAGGGATTTTCCTAACACCAGCGCCAGTTAAGCAATGTATGTTGCAAATGGCGATGCATGACATTTTAGAAGAGTCGCCTGAAATTCTTAACACCAAAGGTAAAGATGGCAAACCAGTGTTTCGTTTTTGTGACCCAACCTGTGGTAGTTATGGCTTTGGCTCAATAGCCCTTGGTCATGTTGAACGTGCGTTAATGGAAGTGTTAGGTAAAGAAAGTTCAGACGATGTGCGCAGAGACGAACACTTTCAAGGTATGTTAGAGCATAGCTTTGTTGGTTCTGACTCAACACCACAGATGGTAACTTTAGCTCGTGTAAATATGGCGTTATTAGGCGCACCAAAAGCTAAGATTTTTGGCACCAAAAACTCTTTGACGACACCACAGCTAAAAGCAGGTAGTTTTGATTTAATTTGTACAAATCCGCCATTCGGTAAATCAAAAACCAGTATTATTGATATTTTAAAACAGTACACCACTGACTTGCATGAAGCTCCTAAAGGTAAAGATTGGGTTTATAAACCATCTGTTTATGGCCGTGCATTAGGAGCAAAACCAAACAGCAAAGACCGATGGAAATTGCAAAGTAATAGCTTAGATATGGCGGTGTTGTTTGTTGATCGCTGTTTAGAGCTGTTGAAACCTGGCGGTCGATTATTAATGGTATTGCCAGATGGTATTTTATGTAATTCAGGTGACCGTTATGTACGTGAATATATTATGGGTAAAAAAGATGAAGAAACCGGTAAGTTCAGTGGTGGTAAGGCTATTGTCAAAGCAGTAGTTTCTTTACCTTCTGACACCTTTGCTTTATCTGGTACAGGTGCTAAAACCAGTATTTTATATCTACAAAAACGCGATGTTCACCAAGAAGATGAAAATTCTTTTGCCAATCAAGAACAAGGTGATGTATTTATGGCAGTTGCTGATACCTTGGGTTATATAGTTAAAAAAAATATTGAAGATTACTCAAGCGGTGTGCCAAATGATTTAGCGGCTATTTCCGGTGCTTATGCGAGAGGTGAGTAATGTTTGCCAAAAGGTATAAGGCTAATGAACTGATAGATATCATTGCAGCCCCATCATATAGTCCAGATCTGTTGCAATATATTGAAAAAACTAAAGACGGGCCTAGTTTAGGTGAGTTTTTATCAGCTAAACCTAGACTAGGTGTAACAGGCACAATAGCTAAAGACTATGTAAGCTCAAATGTGGAAGGTGCTGTTCCATATTTCACAACTAAACAAGTAGGTAATAGTTTATACGCCGATACTTCGCAGTGTAAGTATATTTCTAAAGACGCTGATATTGAGTGGTCGCATTGTAGAGTTCCTGATGGAACAATTATTATAAATAAAAGTGGTCGAGTTGGAGCCGCTGCAATTGTTAATTCTGGGCAGTTTGAATATGTAAATAGTGTTTCTGATATTATCAATATTAGATTAAAGGAAGGAATAAAGTTAGATAAAGGCTTTTTAGTTGTATACCTAAACAACATTTACGGTCAATCTCAGTTAATACGTTTGTGCGGCGGGGCAATATTTGACCATGTATCTCTTCATGAAATCCAAAATATAAAATTACCTAAAATTCATTTGAAGTCTCAAATTTATATTGGGAATAAAGTTCGCCAAGCTGAACTATTAAGAGAAAGGATTAAACAAGTTCAGAGTCTAATTGCACTTCAAGTTACAAATGAAGGGTTAAATTCGGCAGCTGAAACACAAATTAAAAAATATAGTAATGCAACTACTGAAGACTTATTTCCAAGGTTAGATCCTAAGTACTACGGAAACCGTGCATTAAAAGTATTGAAAGCTACAAAAGAGCAAGGTGTTAAGCTGGGGCTGTTGATTGAATCTGTTTGTAATGGATTTGAAGAGCGAGATTTTGTAGAAAGTGGAATTGATTATATAACTGTTTCTGAAGTATCTTCTGGGCGACTTGACTTATCAACTTCACCAAAAATCAATGCAGATACTGTAATACCAGAAAAAGCTTATGTGAATGAAAATAGTGTATTAGTGGTAAGGACAGGCTCAATAGGTACCGCAATTAAAGTAGACAAACGGGATTCTAGTTCAGTTATCAGTAGCCACTTAATTAAAATGGTATTTGAAAATGAAAGTCTAGCAGCCGCTATAGCATTGTTTCTCAATTCTAAAGCAGGAAAGATCTTACTAAACAAGATAAGTTATGGTGCAGTTCAACCACAAATTGGTCAAGATGAATTATTGGCCTTATGGGTACCTCAATTTATTATTGATAAACAAGATGCCTTATTCAAGCTTAGCAACTTAGTCGAGGACTTAACAAGGGCTGCTAATGCTTTAACGCATTCTTCCAAATTCCTAGTTGAAGCACTTATCGAAGGCAATATGTCTGAAATAAAGATAATAAAAGCGCAGCAAGCTGTGGAAGATGGCGATAACAGTCAAGATAGAACGATTCTAAGCAATCTCGTCGATAATGATTATTTGGCTGACGATGGTAAACCTCTGTTCACTGACGTAGATAGACTCTATGAACTAATCGATGAAGCAGAACAAGCGGTTAATGAGGAGTCTGCTTAATGAGTGGCAGCATTACCTATGTACTTGCGGATAAAGAAGCTAAGTTACTGTTAACGCTTATTCAACAAGGCTCATATGCAAACCAACCTGAACTTGAAGTATTTCAGCCACTTGGTTTGTGGCTGTTTAGTGAAGATAAAAAAACACTAATTGCCAGTAAAAAATTATTGCAGTTACGCCAATCACTTAATAGTGACTTAGATTGTGTTGCTGCGATTTTTGCAACGTTACCTGAAATGCAATCTGCATGGAGCAATATTATTGCTGCACATTTAAATGATGCGGCAGCGAGAAATGATGTTCAAGCATTAAGCGAGCAAATAACGAATTTGGGTGGCGGTGCTGGGTTTGTGCTCTCGCAATCGGTATTAGCACTAACGCCTTTATCACAAGCTCAGCCATCGAATAGTACAGGTGCCTCACTTAAGCCAACGGATTTTACAGCGCTAGAAAGTTTTGTTTTTGGCCAAGGGGCTGAACAAAGTGCCAGTTATCCGAAACTATTAAGAACCTTATCGACTGCGGCTAAGCTAATAGATGATTCCAAAAAGCTTATATCAGAAACAAACGAACTTTCACCAATTGATGAGGGTGATGTTACCTCATATTGGTTAGCTCAGCGTTTAATTGAGTTACCACTAATCACGCAAGCTAATATAAAAAGCCACGTAAAGAATGGTTATCACCTTAATGGTTTAGTGCAAGCGCCAAGTGCAGATTTAAACGATAAAGCAATCATTGAATGGCTAGTGGCCAACCCTTGGGCCTATTTACTGGCGCAAATTATTTATACCCAAGGCATGTGGCGCAGTGAACAGGTTTCTGGTGGTTTAGCGTTAGAGATTGACTCAAACCAAATAAAACACTTTATGCAGCCAAATACTATCCAAGTTGTAGTTACAACCAGTACGGGTTATGAAGTCAGTTGTGGCAGCTTGGCTGAATTAATTTTACGGGTACTTGATGCACTTGAAATAAATTTGCTCACACCGCTTAAACTCCCAGAGCAAATTGAAGCCCTTGATGAAGCGATTAGCCCTGTGATTGGCTATATGATTTCTGCCAAGGTGTGGCAATTTATTGAAGGCAGCAGCCAAGATATTCCACAATATAAAACTCACGGCAGTTTTGCTCGTATTCCGACTTCACGACTGGGCACCATTAACTTTGCCAGACCGAGCAAACATATCGCTGCGGCTATTCGAGAGCAGGCACAAAGCTGGGCCAACGAATTGGTAGGGCTACAAACATGATTAAATTAATAAAAGATAAACAACAGCATAGGACCACTAAAGGGCCTCTGAAAATGGATGTATCGAGGAAGTTTAAATGAATAATACCACTTTAGATAAAAAACCTTTAGGTGTTGCCGAAGCTTCAACTCCTTATTCAGCAACAAACATGGCAACGGCTAATCATCATTGGCAATCTGATGGTTTATCATCGTATCCGCCACGGGATCCTCTAGTTGGTCAAAGCCAGTTTTTTCATGATTTTGAAAGCTTTATTCATTTGGTTGATAAAGAAGAAAATGAATTTACTCAAGTGTTTTCTGTGGTTGCTGAATGGGGTCGTGGTAAATCACGTTTAGGTTATGAGCTCATTGCCCAAGTGAATGATGCCAGCCCAGGCTGGTATTGCCGTGATAACGCAGGTGATTTAAACCCAGTTAAGTTATTTAGAAACGATGAAGATCGTGAACAGTATTTAAGTTTGTATATCCGCTATAGCCAAATAGCTACCGAAAACCAAAACCACGAAAATTGGTTCGCTTATGGTTTATATATGGCGTTGCAACCATTAGCTAAAAATCAATTCGATGGTTCTATTCAAGCTGAAGTCGCCAAGCAATGTTTTGATCGGTTAGAAGTAGAAGGTTTTGATCATAATGAGTTAGCAAAACGTTTAGAGCTTGATAAAAATTATTCAGATAAAGATTTATATGACGATGAATTTCTAGCGACAAGATTAGTTAATGCCGCGTATGAGTATTTAAACCAGTTTGGTATTAAGTATATTTTAGTAGTACTTGATGAGCTAGAAACCGCAGCAGAAGCAGCCACCTATGGCTTAGAAAGTGATGATATAAAACGCCTTGATGGGCGTGCCATAAGTATTGTAGGTAGTGCGATTAAAGAGGAAGATCCTCGCCGTAAACTACCTTGGTTGCGTTATGTTACCTTATGCTCACCTGCTATTGGTGATGAATTAAGAGAAGTATCTTCTTTGGCTCGTCGCTTTAATTTGGTTGATTTAGAGCACAATGCCTTTTCTGATGTCAGTGATTATGTTGCCACCTTAAAAAAGGATGGTCGATTAGCACAAGATTATATTGAAGGTGTGGTTGAAGCCGCTTATGCCATGAGTGGCGGTAACTTTGGTTGGTTTAACGTGATTATGGCTGCGGTTGATGAAAAGCTTGCCAGTATGCAGATGAGCGGTGAAGCGGTAAAAAGCATAGGCCAACTGTTTAATGCAGTTCTAAAAAGCTCAGCAAGAGTACGTGAATACGTTATAGATTCTGGTGCTATTCAAGCGATTAAAACTAAAAACATCGGTATTAAAGATGCGGCTATTGAATTACTTTATGGTCAGTTGCCTGTAAATTTAAAAACGGTTGATGAGAATACCAAGGCATTAGTGACCACGGTTAATGAATTTGATGATGCTGTTGCCAGCTTTTATTGTTTGGTTAATTGGGACCAAGACAATTGTCGTCCGGCACTGCAAAATGCCAAATTTGTGCGTGATAAAGCCGACTTATGGACCTTTGAAGGTATTGAACAAAAGCTAGATTTAACTCAACTACTGGCTAACTTAGCTACCTATGCCATTCACGAAGGCAGTAATCAGTTATTGATCCCTAATAACCGAGCCGAGTTTATTCAGTTGCTACAATTATTGTATCCTCACGGTGCTGCTGAAGATGTAGCAAGAGCTTTATGGTTGCATCACTTTGGCGATCAAGAGCAATTAACACAAGCTGCCACCCATATTGGGCCAAGTGTTAACATGCTGAATCGCTTAAACCTTAGGTATCGTCAACAAAGCCAACAATCGCTTATATTCAAAACGCCAGATTCTGCTAATGCGCATTTTGAAGTGATGAAAGCAGCAAGCGATAAAGCTGCTGATAAACAACTGTCGCGTTTAACCGGTTTAATGCGAGTATTAGATAGCCATTGGCAATATGATGCGACTGATGCAGGTTTTGATAATAGCAGTGACTTAGTGAGTATTGCGACCTCGCATACTCGTAACCAGCAAGAAGTAAGCGGCTTATCTACGTGTAGAGCTTTACATTTACACCCTAAAGGACGTTTAGTATTAGCTTATGTGAACAATGAAAAAGAGCTTAAAGCGCTTTGTTCACAAGTAACTAAACAGTTTGCCAGTGAAGGTAAATTTCCTGTTTTGGCGGTAACTTCTTCTATCGATTTAGGCAATAAGTTTAATAACCCATCAGATCCTGTGCTGCAAAAGGCACAAGATTACTTGATGCTGTATCGTTTAAGCCATAACGAAGAGCATATTTTAGAGCAAGTGGGTATGCCGCTGGCGGACTGCCAAGGCTTTAACATTGAGCGTAAAGATTTAACCTCTAAGTTTTTACAGCGCCTTGATGCATTAAATAGAAGCTTGGTTGATTCAGCCACACAGTGGCGACAAGGCTTACATGAACGTGGCTTAATTGCTATGCCATTACGAGCGAGCAATAAACTTACACAAAAAGAGCTGGAATTATTAGCTGATGGTTGGGCTGATTTAATTGTACGAAGTGATGTAAAAAAACTAAGCCGTTATGACCAAACACCTCAAACCGTAGAAGATGGCGCATTGTACGACTTAGTTAGGCAGTTAAAAGTGCCGCAAAAAGAACTAAATGATGGTTTTGGTGAACAAGAGTGGAGCCAAATATTTTCTTCTACTGATGAAATTACGGCTCAAGCACAGTTTCCTACTTTTATATGCCGTTTATTAAAAGAGCGTTTGTTTAAGCACACTAAAATCACTTTAGAATACGCTAAACAAGCCTGGTTTTTCGGTTACAGCTGGCATACAAAGAACCCTAATGATGTATTTAAAGAGTGGATGTTGTTATTAGATAGCGCTCTATTAGTTAATCAAAGTAGTGATCCTGCAAAGCCTAAAGTTCCGGTTTATTCGTTAAATGAACGCAGTGCTTTTGAAGGTAGATTAAAAGAAGCTGAGAACTGGTTAGAAAATGATTACCCTACTCGTGTTAGTGAGATTGCTACCTTATTCGGGGAAGGTCGAATTAATACCTTGTTTGCGCCTAAAGGTAAAAAAGAAGTTGGGGCTAAAACCCATATGGCACAGGCCAATTTAAATAAGGCGAGCTCACTTCAATCAGAAATTAAGAGATTAGAAGAAACTACCTTGCCGAGCTTTGATGATGATTGGTTTGACTATGCCAACCATTTATCATCAACCAGTCAGGCCAGATATGCACATCAAAAGGCTGTTGAATGGGTTTATCAAGCAGAAGGTTATCAGCAAGAATTGCAACAAAAGCAATTTGCCAATTTAGACTTTGAACAGGATAGCTCGCCACTTTGGAAACGTATTGCCAAGGCAAAATCGTTTGCTGATCAGGTTTATAAAATTGAAAAAGCGGTAACAGCTCAAACTACGGCGCTTATTACTGAAATAAAATCAGATGCGAAGAGCAAATCACCATTCCCGCAAAATATCTTCACTTTATCGTTAGATAAAATATCTCGTATTCTTGCCGGTGCCATTAGACCAGGGACATTACCTGGCGAAACACCAGAGAAACAACATACCGAAGCTGGGACCTTAGGCTTTTATTTACGTAATTTAGATGTTGAACAAGCGTTAAAACGCTTAGAGCAATTGGCGCAAGAAGTTGGTTATAACATTGATAGTGAGCAGTGTTTACCTCTTGAAGATATTAATGGTGCGGTAATTTCTAGTTATGTAGATTTGAAAGCTGAGTTTTTAAAGCAACATACTCGTGCTGATGAAGCTGTTGTTGGCTTGAATGAGGTTAAACAGTCTTTAGACAATATACCTGCTGATTTTGCATCGATATACCCTGACGGTTTAACAAAGTTAGAACAGCTCAATAAAAAAGTTAAATACGTTGCTGGCTTGTTTGATGACATACAAGATGAAGCCGATTCGTTAAAAGATAGAATTAATTCTGATCTGCAATTAGGGCAGTTTAAATTATTGCGAGAACAAGTACCGCCATTGTTGGCAGATGTTAAAAAACAGCTTACACAATGGTCTGGTGATATTGCGACCTTGAAAAACTATGTGGTTGGTTATCGTGAGAAATTACTTAAAAATCAGAATTGTAGTTTTGACCAAGCTTTACATGTTCTACAAACAATAAATGGTGAAACGCAGACTCCATCATTAACTATTAAAGAAGTAGAAAATATGGGCTCTTTAGCACAAGCCAAAAAAGAACTAGATGCTAGAGAAGCCAAAGTAAAAACTCAAATAGATACCTTGCTTGATTCACATATTGTCAGCGCTGAACGCTGGGCTGTGATCGTTAATGATTTGGATGAAGGAAAAGATCCTAACTTTACTGATGATGAAACCCAAGAGCTAGTGAATAAACAGCTGATAGTGCAAACCTATCGGTTAGGCGGGGTTTAACGGTTTGACTATTAATACCTATTTAGTTGGTGAATTAGCAGCTCATCGTCGTGGCAGCGTAATTGCTGATATTTTGCCTATAGAGCTTCTAGCTGATACTGATGGGCTGCCTGATAGTGGTTCATTACTGATGTTTGGCCAAAATTGGCAAAAATTGACGAGTGAACAACAAAATAATTTCAGAGATTGGTTAGCGTTACCAGGTAGGCAGTTGTTGTTGATCCCACCATTTAAGGATGGTTTGATTTCGTCTAATTTGGATTGGCAGGTACAACTGCAAAGTGAAAGCTTAATGGGTGACGGTTTAGCGGCTAGTTTATGTGACGAAGTTAAATATGGCTTTGAGGCTATTACTTGTCAGTTTGAACGTTCATTAGGTCATAGTTGGCAAGATGGCTCATTGAATACCTTGTTCTTTAAACAACATGCAACTTCAGGACAATTTGCTGTTACGTCTTTACCTCTTTGGTCTTTAACTTGTTTAGATGAAGTCGCAACAGTGAATGAGTGGTTTGAAGCATTATTTAATTTTGCAGGCATTGCTAAGGTAAGCGAACAGGATTCAGCTAGTGAAAAGGAACAACTAATTTTGCAAGATGCACATCATGTATTGCTTTGTTGTGCTTATGGTAAAAGCTTTGAGTTAGGCACACAGTTGATAGAGAGAGTTAAGCGGTTAGCCTTATTTACTGTTAATGATGAAAGTTTAATTAATGCGTTAACTGATATTGAAACACACCAATTATTTGCAAATGGCAGCTTAAGCCAGTTAGGTGAGGATACCTTAATGGCAAGCCCCTATAAGCTTTATGCTGATGAATTAAAAAGGATGACCCCATGAGTGGTTTAGGTACAACTAATCGTAGTTTGGCACAAACATTAGCAGTGCAAACTCAGCTGCATATGCCGGGCACTGTTGGCCGTCTTTTACAGCAAATAAGGGATTTAGAGCAGCTAGCACCTTTATTTGTATCGGCAGGTTTAGTTAAACCGATTGAACGTCCAAACCCGCTAAATATTAAAGTTGCTGGTATTGCCACCCGTAGTGCTACACAAAAAACCTTAGGTGGCTTTTTATATGCAAGTGCTGCGGTGAGCCTTGAGCTGACGATACAAGATAATGCAGTTGCTACATCAGGGCAAAATAGTACGACTGAACTTGATGATATTGATTTTGTAAACCAGTCAAAGCGATTAGCATTAATTCAAATTAAACAAGCCTACCAACTTGCTGAGCAACGATTACTAAGTGGTGAGCCTGTTGATTTGATATTGCTTGATTGTCCGTTATTTCTTGGACGTGATATGGCTCCTTTAAAGGATGCGCCTGAGCATACAGAATATCGTAAAACTTATGATGATACCTTGGCTGTAATTGATCAGTTTTGGTCAACCCAAAAAGAAAACCTTTATCCTTGGAATAAAGAAGGGCCGATACTAGCGGGTATCGCTTCTGAAAAGTTTGGTGCAATTTTATACATTGCTAAACAAGATTTAAGAACTGCTGATGGGCTTTCTCAATTACTGGCTAGTGAAGATATAGACCAACAAGCTGCGGGGAATATTTTGTCTCACTTAAAAGGGCTATCAAGTATTGGTGAGCAGCGCTTTATTAACGGTATATTAAGTAGTTTTACACGTACCGCGGCTTTTAGAATTGCAGAAAACCAAGACAGAATGGAGCCAAAACAGGCCGCAGAAAATGGTTTAGTTGGTTTTCATTTTAAAGGTGGTAACAGTACAGGAATTCGTCTGGTTCAATTAGCGGGTGATGAACCAGATTGGGATGCACAGGCATTAGATGTTTTGTGTGGTCAATTAATGTGTTTAATGGCTGTTGGTGGGCAAAGAGCTTATCCGCTGCCTATTCAGTTGGCTCAACAAGAATTAAAACAATTAGACCAATTTGTGAAGTTTTATAAATCAAACATACAGTCAGCACTTAAATCAAGAGAAGTTGAAGATGTTTGGTTATCAGATTTAGATGGAGAATTATAATGAAGCACCAAGTTTTAGGGACATTAGTAGGTAATACCGGCGAGCCGCACAATTTACACATGGTATTAAACAGTTCATTTTCAGGAAGAAGAGGTGAGTTTGTTAGGATTCGTCATCAAGAGCGTCAGGATGAACCTGTCACTCATGTACTTGGCCGCATAGTATCGATTCAACGAACTAATATGCTGTTTAACTCTGGTTTTGGTAACTCTGTATCTGAACTTGAGCTGTTACCTGGTGCTGAAGTAACCGGTGAGCACGTGTACGCGACTATTGATTTAGTGGGTTATAAAGATGCAACAACCAACCAAATTAAGATCCCACGTAGACCACTTGATCCTGGCTCAAAAGTTGAGACTGTTGATTATCAGTTCTTAAGTGATTTTTATGAGTTTAATGAGCAAAACAGCCTACATATTGGTAATTTGGTTGGCTATGAACATGGTGAAAATACAGTTCCAGTTTATTTAGATGTTAATAAACTAGTTACCGAGCATATGGCTATTCTAGCGATGACTGGCTCAGGTAAGTCTTACACTGTAGGCCGAATAATTGAACGTTTGGTTGCGTTAAATAATGGTACTGTTGTTGTATTTGATCCCCATGGTGAATATGGCAGAGCACTACAAGGCGGTAACTTACAATTTGGCGATCATTTTGATACTGAAGATGAACGCGACAGCAAGGCTTTACCAGAAATTAAGCACATGATGGAAAAGCTACAAGCTTCTAATGCTGGTATTCAAATATATACGCCGCAAATGGATAACTTCCGTCAAAAATATGCAAATAAAAACAAGGTATTAGCACTTCAGTTTGATAAGTTTGAAATGGATGATATTTCAGAGATATTACCTGGCTTAACTGAACCTCAACAACGTGTATTAG
>Ga0209395_1005618_pt1 | contig 14066 bp, 13 predicted proteins | sample GOMGulsemesocosm_3_FD_184635 | JGI IMG/M metagenome (GOLD analysis project Ga0209395, IMG submission 184635) | Methane-oxidizing microbial communities from mesocosms in the Gulf of Mexico - GOM9D Gulf of Mexico (SPAdes) (version 2) | ecosystem: Environmental > Aquatic > Marine > Cold seeps... | reverse complement strand
TGAACGTCATGCTCAGCTGATTCGCGACGCATTACCGGTTGGGCTGCCCTTGTTGGCGACCTTAAAACACGATGAAACCGTTGCCCTACCTGAACGCCACCTTGGGCTGGTGCAAGCCTCAGAGGTAAGGGATGAACTGGATCAGCGATTAGACGCCGGTGCGGACTGGTTACAAACGAGCTTTGAGGCCGAGGGCATTGACTTAACTAACGTGCAAAGTTGGTTAACGTCGGTTGTGTTTACCAGGCCCGCGACTCAGTCCAATACCCAAGATCGCGCTTTATCACAGCCTCTATGCAATAAAATCATTGCTGTGGCCAGCGATGATGCCTTTAGTTTTATTTACGAGGCGAACCTGCGTCAGTTGCGTGAAATGGGCGCTGAGGTAGTGCTCTTTTCGCCCCTGCACGATGCAGCGCTGCCAGCCGCTGACGCGGTTTGGTTACCTGGCGGTTACCCTGAATTACACGCTGCCACACTGGCCAGTAACCGCAGTATGCACAAGAGTCTGCGCGAGCACTTCTTTGCTAATAAACCGATGCTGGCCGAGTGTGGGGGATTCTTATATTGTTTGGAAAACCTCACAGACTTGGAAGATCAAGAGCACAACATGCTGGGCCTGTTAAAAGGTGAAGGTGCCATGCGTGGCAAGCGAGGTTGCCAGGGCATGCAAACTGCGGTTTTACCCGAGGGGGAGGTGAGAGCACATTCACACCACCGTTCACGCAGCGCCAATACGCCAGAGCCGGTCGGTTATGGTCGTCGCCAGCGCCACCCCGCGCCAGGTGAAGCCATCTACCGCGAGCGAGCTTTAACCGCCGGCTACTTGCACTTATTTTTCCCCTCGAATCCACAGGCGATTGCCGCACTGTTCGGTTCGGGTGAACTGGCTTTAAATAGCGTCGGCAGCCCAGATCGACAGGCATCTGCCACGCACGCAGATCTATCCATTAGTACCCGTAAGGTTTATTGAGACGAGTCATCATGTTAACTGAAAGTATTGCGCTGATCGGTGTTGGTTTTACCCTAGGGCTTCTGCATGCACTCGATGCGGACCACGTGATGGCGGTCTCTGCCTTGAGTGCTCGTAAACCGAGCGTGTGGCGCACACTGCGTTTTAGCGCCAATTGGGCTCTGGGCCACGGCGGCGTGCTGCTCGTCATTGGGGCACTCTTGTTTGGTTTAGGGCTGAGTATTCCCGAGTCCCTGCAGGTGTTCGCTGAGGCGAGCGTTGGCATTTTGTTGATTGCACTGGGGCTCTGGTGTTTTTGGGCAATGCGCAAGCAGAGTGTGAAGTTGGAAAAACACACCCACGGTGATATTGAACACACCCACTGGCACAGTGATGAGCACGGTAGTGAAAACAAGCCTGTGAGGTACCCAGTAGAAGAGCGCGCCAGTGGACGCATCAGTGTGTCAGACAAACACGCCCCGGTGATGGTCGGCGTGCTCCACGGCTTGGCGGGCAGTGCGCCAGCTTTGGCGTTGGTGCCCGCGGTCGCTCAGGGTGATGCTTGGTTGGCCGTTGGTTACTTGATGCTTTTTTCCGTTGGCGTGATGTTGTCAATGGTCGTTTTTGGGCTAGGCCTTGGTTCTCTGCAGCGTAAACTTGAGAAGAGCAGCGATCGATTGTTTCAGCTTAACCGTTATTTGATTGCCACTGCCTCCGTGATACTGGGTGTGGTGTGGTTCAATCAGGCGATTTAAATGAGCGCGACTAACCGCTATGTGGCCTGAAAGTGAGGAGCAAGCCAAACCCTTGCGCAGCGGTTTAACCACCGGTAGCTGCGCGACCGCTTGCAGCCTTGCCGCGGCTCGCAGCCTTCTACTCAGCGAACAGACCGCCAGTGTCAGCATTACGCTGCCAAGCGGCAAACGCGGAAAAAAATCTGTCGCTGAAGCTGCGGTTGCGGGAATTGAAGAGCCTTTAGCGGTTGAGGTGAAAAAGCCTTTAGCGGTTGAGGTGAAAGGGCCTTTGGCTGGTGAAGAACAAGAACTCTCAGCGGCTGAGCTGAGAAACAAACCAGCGATCGTAAAAAAAACCACGGTAGAAATGTCGATCGAGCGCTATGAGTCGACGGCCGGCGGTATCAAGACCAGTTGCATTAAAGACGCTGGCGATGACCCAGACGCGACCCACGGTGCGCGCATCTGGGTAGAGGTACAGTTAACGGAGCTTGCGGGTATCGAGTTTGTAGCCGGAGCGGGTGTTGGCACCGTGACGCGCGAAGGTTTGGTGCTGGAGGTGGGTGAGCCGGCGATAAATCCGGTGCCGCGACAGATGGTGCAATCGCACCTGAGCGCGCTGGCCCAGCAGGCAAATTACAGCGGCGGTTTTCGGGTAATTGTGGGGGTGGAGAAGGGCGAGGAAATAGCCCTGAAAACCATGAATGGCCGGCTGGGGATTATCGGTGGTCTGTCTATCTTGGGTACCACCGGCATTGTACGCCCCTTTTCCTGTGCGGCTTGGATCGCCTCGATTCATCAAGGGATAGACGTGGCCAAGGCCAACGGTGTGACGCACATAGCGGCCAGCACCGGTAATGCCAGTGAAAAAGCCATCGCCGATCACTACCAAATGGCGGACATGGCGTTGATCGAAATGGGCGATTTTGCCGGCGCCGTGCTCAAGCATTTACGCAAGGTACCGGTGGCCAAACTGAGCATTTGTGGTGGCTTTGGCAAGATCACCAAATTGGCCAATCGTCGCATGGATTTAAACAGCCGAGTATCGACCATCGACTTTGAGCAGATAGCGCGGGTGGCGGTTGAGCAGGGCGCAAGTCTGTCGCTGCGAGCGGAGATCCTACAAGCCAACACCAGTATACAGGCGCTTAAACTGTGCCAGCAGCAGGGCGTCGACTTGGCGGCCGGTATGTGCCAACACGCCCGTGAATTTGCGCAGGATAAGTTACCGGCAGGTATTGAAGTCGAGGTTTGGGCTATCGACCGTCAGGGGCAGTTTGTTGGTTGTGCTCAATGAAACTGTTGATTCTGGGCGGTACCGGTGATGCTCGACAGCTTGCCCAAGCGCTGCTTTTGTTGCGGCAAGGGGCCGCTGCGTTAAGTGCTCGACCATTGGAAATTATTTACAGCGTGGCGGGATTGGTGCGAGCCCCGCAGCTTGAATGCGAGGTCGTCAGTGGTGGCTTCAGCCAATTCGGTGGTCTGGCGACCTATATTCGCCAACGTAAGGTTGATGCGCTGCTCGATTGTACCCACCCCTACGCCTTGGCCATGAGCAGTAAGGCTGTAGAAGCTACGATCGAAACAGGCATTGCCTGTTGGCGGCTGGAGCGCCCTGAATGGCAACCCCAGGCGGGTGATGACTGGCGAATGTTCAGCGGCTGGGATGAATTACTGACGCAGGTTGCCCAATACCGGTCGGTGTTTATCAGCACTGGTCAGCTGTCCGCCTCTGTGCTCGAGTATTTTGAAAGGATTGTCTCGGCGGTTGAAGAACCTCAAACGCAACTGTTGCGCACCGCAGTGGCGCCTGAGCATGAACTGCCGAGCAGTATGCAATGGTTCAAGGCGATAGGGCCGTTTGAGTTCAGTGCTGAACTGGCGCTCATGCGCGAGCACCGCATTGATTGCATTGTCAGTAAAAACAGCGGCGGCCAGGCGGCCGAGGCAAAATTAGAGGTTGCGAGGCGCTTGGCTATTCCCGTGCTGATGTTGGCGCGTCCGCTCTTGCCGGCCTGTGATCTGAGCTTTGAAACATTGGCCGCCGTACAAGCACACGTTGAACGTATTTTTTAGAAGACCTGATTTTAGTTTGGAAGCATAAGCATGAACCAGTACCACTACGAGAAAAACCCCCAGGCGATCGAGCGTGAAAGTTTCCGCCAGATTCGCAGCCTCACCGACCTCTCGTCTTTCGGTGAGGATGAAAGTCAGGTGGTGATGCGTGTGATACACAGTTTGGGTTTACCGCATCTGGTCGAGCAGATTCGCTTCAGTGAGCAGGCCTGTGAAAAAGGCCGAGCGGCGCTGGCCGCCAACTGTGCGATTCTCGTTGACGTTGAAATGGTCAAGCAGGGCATCACCAAGCGCATGATCGAGCGCGAGCCTTTTTGTTACCTCAATAATCCTAAAACCGTCGAGTTGGCAAAGGGCAGTGGTGAAACCCGTACTATGGCAGCCCTGCAGCTCTGGCGGAATGAGTTGGAAGGCAGTGTGGTAGTGATCGGCAATGCGCCGACCGCGCTGTTTCGTCTACTGGAAATGATTGAGCTGGGCGCACCCAAACCGGCATTAATCATTGGCATGCCGGTGGGTTTTGTTGGCGCGGCGGAATCCAAACAGGCCCTGTGGGCAGCGCACAAAGTGCTGGGCATTGAATGCATCACGCTGCTCGGTCGTGAAGGTGGCAGCGCCGTCTCATCGGGCAGTTGCAACGCGTTGTTGCGCTGCAACATCAATGAATACTACTAAGGGCGGTTGTTACTGATGGCTAACAGCTCTGAACGTGTCGAAGGCAGGAAGCTAAGCCCTGAGCGGGTGACTGGAATAGCGCTGCACATTATAGGCCTGGGCGTCGCAGAGTCACACTCGGTGGCGAGCCTGGGTGATGGCGCGGCACTGGCCCTGCAAGCCTCACAGCTGGTAATCGGCTCTGAACGTCAGCGTCTCACCGTCGCCGAGGTCTTGGCGCCTGAGCAAGAACTGATGGACCTACCCAAGCTTTCGGTTCTGCCAGAATTGATCGCCAAGGCCGAGCATGATGGCGTACAGCAGGTATCGGTATTGGCGTCGGGCGACCCGCTTTTTTATGGTGTCGGCCGTTGGTTCGGCAGGAAGTTTGCCGCTGAGCAACTTCATTTTTACCCGGCGGTTTCCAGTGTGCAGGCGGCCTGCCATCAGTTGGGTTTGTCGCTACAGGATGTTGAGGTATTAAGTCTGCATGGTCGGCCACTGGAGAAAATTCGCCGCACCCTCAAGAAAAACCAAACTCTGGTGACCCTCACCGATAAACACAGCACACCCCAAGCACTGGCCCGTGAATGCGTGGCGGCAGGCTTTGCTGATTCACAACTGCATGTGTGTGAACAGTTAGGTTACAGCCAGCAACAGTTGCGCAGTTTTAATACCGCTGAGCTGGTTGAGGGCGGGGGCAGCTGTACTATCGAATTTGATCCCCTGCACGTTACGGTGATCCAAGTGTGCGGTGTCGGCGGTGTCTTGCCAGAATTCCCCGGTTTTTCTGACGATGTATTTATTACGGACTTAGCGAGCCAGACCAACGGCAGCCGCGGCCTGATAAGCAAGCGCGAAGTACGCTTAATGATCCTGTCGCTGCTCGAGCAGGGCAATGACGACGTTATCTGGGATGTTGGCGCCGGTTGCGGCAGTGTGGCGGTGGAATTAGCCTACTGGAATGAGCGCACACAGGTTCACGCCATCGAGCACCACCGGCAGCGCTTGGGGTGCTTGGCGGCCAATCGCGATAAGTTCGGTGTGGTGAGTAATTTAAATTTGGTGGCCGGTCGTGCACCCGAGGTGTTGGCGGATTTGCCGAGCCCAAACAAAGTCTTTATTGGTGGAAGTGATGGCGAACTGCCGCAGCTGTTGCAACAAATTTGGCAACAGCTGCCTATTGGCGGCCTTCTTGTCGCCAGCGCCGTGACGGAAAATACCCGTCAGCATCTGTTAGCCTTTTATCAGCAGCGCAGCGACAGCGGTGATAATCAGGTGCAAAGTACGCAGTTGGCGGTCAGCCGCGCCAGCGAATTGGCTGGGCAGTTATTATTCCGGCCCAATTTGCCAGTCACCCTTTTTCAGTGGCGTAAGACGGCAATCTAATTGCCGCCGTCAGCAAAGAATATGAGCCCAGAAGTATGAGAGCAGCTACATGAGTACAGCAGAATGAAGACAGAAAAAGGCACGTTTATCGGTGTGGGTGTGGGTCCGGGTGATCCGGAATTGATCACCCTCAAGGCGCTGCGTTTAATCCAGCGCGCACCGGTGATCAGTTTTCTGGTCAATGACAAGGGGCACTCCCAGGGCAAGGCGATTGCCAGTGAAGCCTTTGTTGCGAATGATAGTTCTGTGGTGTTTGAGCAAAAGCAGCTGCCGGTGACCATGCCCATGAGTACCGATCGCAGCCTCGCCAATGCCGCCTACGACGATGCCGCACATGTCATTGCCGAGCAGTTACAACAGGGCTTGGACGTGGTGTTTATCTGCGAGGGCGATCCGCTGTTCTTCGGCTCCTTTGCCTACCTGCTGGAACGCTTACAAAATGATTACGCTATTCAGGTCGTACCGGGTATTTCTTCGGTGAACGCTTCCGCTTCCGCGCTGCAGTTACCTTTGACCATGCTTAAAGAATCATTCGCGGTCATCAGTGGGCGTCACGGTGACGAGCACATTCGCCAGACACTGGAAAATCACGACAGTGTGGTGATCATGAAGGCTGGTCGCGCGCGCCCACGTATTCTGCAGGCGCTTGCCGATACTGGCCGCTTGCTAGAGGCCAACTACTTGGAAAATATTGGCCGCATGGATGAAGTTATTCTCAAGGATATCCGCGCTCTGGCCGCTGAGCCGGGGCCGTACTTTTCCCTGTTTGTCATACTGCGTGCCGAGCGGGACAGAGGTTAATGAGTGAAAAGCGGATTCGTATAATTGCTTTAACCGAGCCGGGCTTACGTTTGGCCCAGAGGCTTGAGGCGCATTACCAGCAGGCTTGTTATCAAGAGCAGGGCGTCGAGTGCAACCTATGGTTTAAACCCAAGCCATTTGCTGAACAGTTGCAATCTGCGTTCAAGCGCGGAGAAAAATTGCTGCTGATTTGCGCCACCGGTATTGCGGTGCGCAGCCTAGCACCGGTTCTTGCCAGTAAATTACAGGACCCTCCGGTGCTGGTGCTCGATGAGTTGGGCCAGTTTGTTATCCCGCTATTAAGTGGCCACGAAGGTGGCGCCAACGAATGGGGCCGTGATGTCGCTGAGGTGTTGGGTGCGCAGTTAGCCATAACCACGGTTAAACCCTATTTAAAACCGGTTTTTAGTGTCGGTATGGGCTGTGAGCGACACTGCCCAGAGGATGAATTACAGCGCTTGCTTGACGAATGCCTCGCCAAAGCGGGGCTGGAGATACAACAAATAGAAAATATCAATAGCATTGATATCAAGGCTGATGAGGTCGGCTTGATAGCGTTGGGTGAAACACTGGGTAAGCCTTTCGATACCTGGGCTGTACACGCGCTCAGCGAGGTTGAGCATTTACTCAACAGCAAGTCAGAGTATGTGTTTAAGACCGTCGGTGTGTATGGCGTGGCGGAATCGGCGGCACTGGTGGCGGCGCAAGCCCTGACCGGCGATGTCGCAGAATTAGTGCTGGTAAAACACAAGACGGCCAAGGCCACCTGCGCCATTGCCCGTTCGTTTCCTTTATCAAACGCTGCAGGCGCTTCATTACAGGGCGCCCCATTAAGCGACGCAGAGAGGGTGGCAGAAAACATTTAAGTGAGCGCGCACTGCGGTCTTAACGAATTAACGAAGACGAATTTAGCTTTGAAAAAGAGTAGAAAGAATATGGCAAAACTATTTGTTGTGGGTACAGGCCCTGGTGATATAGATCTGGTCGCCCCTAAGGCCATGGCGGCGATTAAGGCCAGTAGTGACCTGGTGGCTTACGGTCTGTATTTGGATTTGTTGGGCGAGGTTTGTGATGGGAAAACCCACTACGATCTACCCTTGGGTGAAGAGATTGGGCGCGCGCGTTTGGCTTTGGAACTGGCCGCCAGCGGCAAGACCACCGCACTGATCTCCAGTGGAGACATAGGCATCTACGCGATGGCAACCTTAGTATTTGAACTGCTTGACCAACAGCTGCAGGGCGAGGGCGCGCCACCGCGCGCCAATGATGATGTGCACCCAGAATGGCTTGATGTTGAGATTGAAGTGGTACCGGGTATTTCCGCCATGCAGGCAGGCGCTGCACGTGTTGGTGCGATGCTCGGTCACGATTTCTGCACCATTTCCCTGTCGGATTTGTTGACGCCTTGGGAAACCATCGAGAAGCGTTTACACGCCTGTGGTCAAGGTGACTTCGTGGTGTCCTTCTACAATCCGCGTTCGAAAAAACGCGACTGGCAGATCAACACCGCCCGCGACATCCTGTTGCAATACCGTCCGGCCACAACTCCGGTATTACTCGGTCGCCAGCTGACCCGTGAAGACGAATCGATTACCTTCACAAGCCTGGGCGAACTGCACTCGGACAATGTCGATATGTTCACCATGGTATCGGTGGGCAACAGCGAGTCTCGCCATATCATCAATGGTTCGAAGGAATGGATTTACACACCGCGTGGCTATAAAAAGAAGCTTTAAGTGTTTATCTAAATAAGTTTCAAAAAATATTTGCCGGCAGCGCTTAGTCGCTGCCCGCCATAGTGAGAGGAAAGCATGAAAGTTTATTTTATTGGTGCTGGTCCCGGTGACCCAGAGCTGATTACCGTTAAAGCCCTAAATCGTATGCAGCAGTGTCCTGTGGTGATGTACGCAGGCTCTCTGGTGCCGCGTGAAATTTTGCAGTCGGTAGACGGCTCTTTAAGTGGAGGTGATGCCTCTGCTGAACTGATTCTCGATACCGCGTCCATGGACCTCAACGAAATCATCGAGGTCATTAAGCAAGCCGCCGCCAAAGACCAAAGCGTCGCCCGTGTACACTCAGGCGACCCATCTGTGTACGGCGCGATTGGTGAGCAGATTCGCCGTCTGGATGAACTGGGTATCGAGTTTGAAATCATTCCCGGCGTCACGGCTACCTCTGCTTCGGCCGCCTACCTAGGTAAAGAGCTGACCCTGTCCGGCGTGTCGCAAACCATCATCATGACCCGCTATGAGGGCAAGACGCCTTTCCCTGAGCGCGAGCGGCTGCCGGCCCTAGCGGCTAGCGGCGCCACCTTGGCGATTCATCTGGGCGTCACACGTATCCATAAAATTGTTGACGATCTCATCCCGCATTATGGTGAGGATTGCCCCGTGGCCGTGTGCTACCGAACCACCTGGCCAGATCAGGACAAGGTCACAGGCACTTTAAAGGATATCGTACAGAAGGTGCGTGAGAAAAAGTTTACTCGCACCGCGCTGGTGTTGGTGGGTTACGTGCTGGACGCTAAAGAGTTTGGGGATTCCTATCTCTACGATCAGGATCAGGCCCACGTCTACCGTCCCAAGGTCAAGCGCGGGCCTAAGCGCACGGTGGAAACGGCTATGGCACACCCAACGGCTAAGAAGAAAGAGGAGGTATAAAGCAGAAAATATTTTTGGTTAAGGGAGTGTTTCCGCAGAAAAGGGGCCTACATTTCACAGTGATGAATGTAAGGTAGCCCCTTTTTATTTGTGTCTACTCATGATTAGAGAATTTAGGCCAGCAAAAGCTAATGACTGCTCATTTGATAAAATTGATCAAGCTGACTCACAATCTGGCGTTGTATCTGAGGCTCTAATCCATGGCCCATCATGGGTATTTCTAGATACTGAGCATGGACGATTAGCTCAGCCGTGCGGCGGCCATGTTCTACTGGTACGAGGGGGTCAGCTGCGCCGTGTATGACCAGAGTAGGAGCTTTGATGGTTTTCAGTAGCTCACTGCGATCGCCATCAGCTGCAATGGCAATCAATTGTCGAGAGGCACCAGATGAGTATGAACCTCTATTCATTACCCGAACCACTAACTCTTTAGCGGCGGCCACGGTAAAGTATTCTGGCGAGCCAAGTATTTTTCTCACGTTTATGCCCCGCTCTATTTGATGGGCGCGGGTCGTGATTACCGGAGGCGACGCTAATAATACCTGCATAGCGGCATCGGTGGGCGGCGGTAAATCAGCGGCGCCGGGTGTCGACATAATAGAGGTCAGTGATAACGTACGCAGGGGGTAGTGGGCGGCCACTCTCTGGGCAATCATGCCGCCCATCGACGCACCGACAATATGCGCTTGCGTAATCTCAAGAGTATCGAGTACACCAATAGCGTCCGCTGCCATGTCGGTTAATGTATAAGTGGCTTCCACCTGCCAGCCCATTTTGCTTTGCAGCATCGCCCACCAAACACGAGGAACATCGGCTTGATAAAGCTTTTGTGAAAGACCGGCATCTCGGTTATCAAAGGCAATCACTCGGTACCCCTTATTGATCAGCCCTTGGGTGGTTTCATTGCCCCAGTGCAGCATTTGAGCGCCTAAACCCATAATGAGCAGCACCGGTTCCCCAGCCTTTGGCCCCATATCCTGGTAGGCAATGGCAAGTTCGTTAACCACCGCATAACGTACCGGGTGTGTATCAAATGGATTGTTTGTGGCGGCTTGTAGCTGAGTCATACTACACAGTGAAGAGAGCAGCATGATCAAGCTCAGGGAGCGCGATGTAAGTTTTTTAATCATGGTGTTTTAAGTCTTATTTTTATGGAATAGGTCAAAAGGCGCGGGTTTCAGACAAGTGAGCCGCTATCACTGAGTAGCCTAACTTAGGTCGTGAGTGGTAGCTGATTATGCCATGATATGGCTTGTCCAGTTGATGTTCAAACCAGTGAGTATTTATTCAGTGCTACTCGGCTTCGGATGCACCGAGTGAAAAGTAGGATCCCTATCTCTACGATCAGGCCTATGTTTACCGTCCCAAGGTTAAACGCGGTCCTAAGCACACGGTGGAAACGGCTATGGCACACCCAACGGCTAAGATGAAAGAGAAGGCCTGGGCGACTCGCTGGTTTTAGAAAGGGGTCAGTTTGACCTTTTTTGCTTTCTCTTCGAGATAAAGATGATAGTGCCTGCATTTGACGTTTCTAGTAGGGTTGAATTACTCGCTCCCTCCCTCCCTCTGTTGTGGGCAAGTAATAATCGGCGTGCTCGCTGTGAGCAGTTTATCGCTAGGGATGAAATAAATAATTTGTTGTTAAAAACAGACGCTAATTATTTCTTATGTTGGTCGATAAGTTGGATTTCATTCTACTTATTTAAAGCTGAATTGATTAGTGGCGGCTCTTGATTGGCCTGCCGCCAGTTATCCCCATGGTATTTTGTCATTATCCTATCAAGCACACCTTCGGCGCGCAGTTGCTCTGTGGCTTGCTTAAGTCTGGGGGTTTTACTCAAATGGTTGGATTTTTTTGATAGTTGTAGCCACTGCTCACGGCGCCCTAAGGTGAAGCTCTGCGATAAGTCGACTTGATTGAGCAGCTGCTGTTTTGATAAGTGATAATTCAGCAGCACGCCGCTGCCCGCAATCGCATCCACGCGGCCCCGCTGTATCATTTTGGCGGCCTGTGCGTAGTCATTAAGCTCTAGTTTTAGCAGCGTTGTATCGTTATCGAATCGATCGTTGAGTCGAGTGCCGCGTGTCTTGCCAATGATTAAGCCAGAGAGGTCTGTGTAGGTTTTTAAGGTTGTCCCTTTTTTGGGGATGACAAGCGTGCGCAGGTTACGAATTTGTGCGACAGGTTTAATTGCTTGCTCACGGCTGGGTGAGCGAAAAATAATGCCTCCGTCGTGTTGTCCGTCCTCCAAACTCCGCCAGAGTCTGGCGTAGGGCATGAGCCTTTTATTGATGCAGACCCCCGATTTTTTCTCGATGGCCGTCAGATAATCCCAGTGTACGCCCGTAGCTTGCCCGTCGGCGTCTATGTAACCCATAGGCGCGTTGTTGATGACGTGCATGTTTAGGCAATCATCAGCGAGTGTTGGTATGGCAAATAGCAATGCTAGCCATACCAACACTTGTCGTGGGTTGGAAGCTAGGCGCATCGATTTTTTTGCGCTTTAGCTAGTAGATCTCTGTACGCTGGGCGCGACTGTGATTCGGTGATCATGATGGCGGTTAAATAACCCATTGTCAGTACTGAAGGTTGGAGGGCAATAACCTTGCTACAGAAACACTGCTCTGAAGCCTAGCCGGTTGCTGTGGGCGGCGGTTAGCCACCAGTGAATACACGGTTGCCGCCGGCACGCTTAGCCTGGTACATGGCTTGGTCTGCCCTCGAAAGTAGGGTTTCAACATCCTCCATGTTGTCGAATTCGACCACGCCGATACTGAGGCTTACGGTTATGCCGACACCATCGCTCGAACCGTCGTTGATCAACATTTCTCCGGCCTGGCCGATGCGCTCTGCCAAGCGACTGGCTTCACTGAGTTGGGTTTCTGGTAGCAGGGCGATAAATTCATCACCTCCGTAGCGAAATGCCATGTCGGAGCTGCGCAGGGCGAGTTTCAGGTTGGCGGCGGTGGTCGCTATGACGCGGTCGCCCTGCTGGTGGCCCAGCTGGTCGTTGACGCTTTTGAAGCGATCCATATCGATACAGACTAAGCTGAGGGGGCGCTGATAGCGGCGGCTGCGGTTCACCTCATCGGTGAGCGTGGTATTCAGATGACGTCGATTATAGAGACCACTTAGGTCGTCGGTGATGCTGAGATGGCGCAACCTGGCTTCCATCGCCTTGGTCTCGCTCATGTCGTGGAAGAAGCCCAGGCTGCCTATCTCTTGCTCGGCTTCCAGCAGCAGTGTGGCGGATAAGCGAATGGGTATAAGCTGTCCGTCGGCGGCTAGTAGGGAGGCTTCATAGCCTTCGATTACCCCGTGGGGACCCCAGTGGCTGCTGTAAATATACTTTTTTACCTGCCGACCTGTCTCACGGCTGCCGTAGAGTTCGATAATATTTAAGCGCTCGATGATGTCTTCACGCTTGTAACCCAACAGTTTGGCCGCGGCAGGGTTAAAGTGGGTGATGATGCCGCTGCGATCAACACCGATCACTGGGTCTGGACAGATAGAAACCAGCTGGTGGGCGGTTTCATTATCAAAATTTGTGGTTATCTTCTTTGGCATACTCATCATCCGCTTTTCAGCTCAGCTCGTCACCTAGACCAGAGGTTGGGGGGCAGCAGCCGTAACTTGACCCGCTAGCTAGGGCCAGCACCTTCAGGTTGTTAAAACAAAACCGTTAACGCTTCTGCATGTATAAAATCATAGCATCAGCGCTTTACTTTCTCATTAACTGGTTATTGAAATACTTCTATGGTGCAGCCTCGGATAAAAAAAATTGAGCGAAAAGAGTGCTCTGTGTGATAAATGGTCAGATTGGTGGGTTCTAGGTCGGCGGGTGCGGGTAAGTTAGAAATTCAGTAGCCTCGAAATTAGCCCTCGGTAACTGACGGTTGCCTGTCTCTGGAGGTGGGCGGGAAGATCCCGCTTCTACTCTCCCCCCCCCTAGTTAATCTTAAGTTCATCCCTTTTGCTGCGTGCCTATCATCTCCAAACCTTAAAGGTTATCTAGTGGGCAGGTAAATACAGCCAAGGGGCAGGGATCTACAGGTAGGGCAGTGCGGCTGGATATAGCGGTGTATGAAGAGCATTGTGTGAGGCGTAGAGCGGATGGGAGGGCCTCTAATGCCTTCAAAATTGTTATGAGCTGTGCGGCCAGAATTTCTGAGCAGGTTCAGGTCGGAGTATGTTGCAACTCAGCGCTAAGGCCTGCGTCGCAGCGATATTCTTCAGCGGTGTGCTAACAAGCAAAAAGGACATTTTAAAGGCTCCAGCATAAGGGGTGAGGCCTTCTTATGTGCAATGTGTTACCCGTTTAGTTTTTCTTGCAGCTCGGTACCTGATCAACCACTGGCTTAAGTGCCATTTCTGCATCGACAATATCCTGCGGGAACTGACGCATAAAACAGCAGCAGACATTCTCGTTGATCATGGTGCGCGGGCCATTGGGATGGCCTATGTGTTTGTAGGGCGCGTGGCTGTGAGTATGATTGTGCGGCGTGTCGTGGCTGTGTGAAGCATCATGGCTGTGAAAGTGGCCGTGGTCGTGTGAGTGCTCGGCAGCTTTCTTCTTTTCTGGCTGAAATTCCGCGTGGTGGTGGTGCACGTCCACTTCACCCTTAGCCAAACGCTCTTTGAAATTTTGCATCAGGTTCACATGACCCTGAGGGCCTGTGAGGGTTTCTTCGATGCGTTCGACAAAGGTGTTGATTACGTGCTCTTGATCGCGCAGGTAATCGGCCTTTAAAAATTCCACAGCTGGGTTTTCGCCCGCGACCTTATCCACGTAGGCGTTA
>Ga0209395_1005614_pt1 | contig 14068 bp, 17 predicted proteins | sample GOMGulsemesocosm_3_FD_184635 | JGI IMG/M metagenome (GOLD analysis project Ga0209395, IMG submission 184635) | Methane-oxidizing microbial communities from mesocosms in the Gulf of Mexico - GOM9D Gulf of Mexico (SPAdes) (version 2) | ecosystem: Environmental > Aquatic > Marine > Cold seeps... | reverse complement strand
TTCATCCTGAACATAAAAAGCCCTTTTTACTCGACATAAAAAGGGCTATATTTATTATACTACGCAGATATTAATTCATACTTTAATGGTTTTGGTATAACCCCATATTTTTATCGGAAAGCGCTTCCCTCCAGCCACCTAACCATTCTGATTTTGCATTAGTGTTTTGATAAGGACAATTTTCTTTTGTTTTACCTGTAAGACCTGCTTGATAACCATTTGAGTGAGCTCTACCTAAGCGATCTCTTTTCTTTGTTCTCATTGATAACTCTCCATCATTGTCTTGTTATGCTTTACGTTATCGTCGAAATAAACAGCATTCGACAATTAAGTTAAGGTTAGATAAGAGGCTAAATCAAGCAATTGCGGATGCAAAAAAAAGAATTCGTAAATGAATAACGGTAAAAAAAACGGTCATTAAAATATTAAATAAATAAAACAGTTTGTTACATTGATGTGTTATTCACTATGAATATTAAAACGCACTTTCTTAGATAATATTATTTTAATGGGCGGGAATACCTAACCGACTTGATGATAATAAAGGCTCAAGCATACCTTCAAGGCCATTGAGTTTTATTTCATACATTAATTCAAGCTGTTGTCCTAATTTACCTTCAGGAAAGCCTTTAGACTTGAACCAAACTAAATAGGGTTCGGGAAGTTTTAATAATGGCCGTCCAGCATACTTTCCAAACGGCATAATTTGATTAACCGCTGCTAATAAGGCTTGTTGGTCAGCTAACATGTATAGGTCTCATCTTATTATTGATTATGCTTTTTCGGTGACAATGATATAACAAACATTAACGGAAATATTGTTATATTCGATTATATTTATTAGTAAAAAGTGGCCAAAACCAATTAAGTGTTTATCAGTAATTATATTTCGATTTGTCGGCTTCTTCAGCTAAAGCCTAGCTAACATACTTGCTCAATATATCAGCTCTCTTGACATAAAAGTGTCATAACCTCGCTCTATAATCGTCGTAAATGACCAAGTATGCATAATCTTCAAATAGGAAACGGATATGTCTATAGTAAGAAAACGCAGTGCGGCTAACAAAGCCTACATTCCCTCGAATGCACGTGACAACCAGTACATTTTGGCTGAATTCGCCATTACCGATAAACTTCTCGACTTTATTTCACCTAATATTTCCCGTAATAGCACTCAGCCCTATTACGATTTTTATCAAAGCTTATCGCAATTATTGTTCACGCTGAGTAATGATTATGCAATAAAAAGTAGCTTGTTTATTGCCAACGATAAACTTGTACGAGTGCGTTATAACCAAGAAATGCATCAATGGCAAACCAACCAACAAATTTTGTTTTATTACGATCCTCAGAACCATGAATTACAAAATTCATTTTTTGATGCCGGCGTTCGTACAAAAAAGATCACCTTGTTATTTCTCGCATCAGGTGATGACATCCGTTACAAAGCAGCCATATTTCACCAAAAAGTTGCAGAATTAGTTAATGATTTTACACAGCAAATACAACTAGCCCCCAACGATATTCGTTTACGCGATCACCAGCATCTTACCTATGATATTTTTGCTAAAAATAAAGGATGCTTAGGTACCCAGGCACATAAATTACGACCAATATTTGATCGCTATCGCTCACAAAACGTTGTTATTCCTGATGAGTGCTCTGCAATAAGTTACGCAGTGATTAACTTAACGATTGATAACCGGTTATTAGAGTTAGTCGATATTGATGCTAACTCTAGCGATCCATATAACCCTCTTTATACGTATCTAAGTGATACATTTTCTTTAGTGGCAAAGCGTTTTAATTTGAATAACGGCGCCCTTATCGCAAATGGTTTAGTACCCATTGTTCGTCATAGCCGACATGAAATAATATCAAAGTTAGGTGAACTACAAATGCTAGGGTATAACCCTAAACAAAGCCCTTGTGGTTTAGTGAGTAAATGGAAAGCAGATGAACTGGTTGACAACATACAATTAATTTTTGTTGCGACAACAGAAGATTCACAAAATAGTGGCTACGGAAAGTTTGTTAACCAAATTGAGCAGGCGATGCGTTTATTAGCGACGGAACTTGAACTTCCAACAAACAAAGATGAATTAACATTAAGATTTCATCAACACGTTGCCTATAACGTATAGTCTATTATGATAACTAAACGGGAATAGTGCTAAGGCTAGGCTTTTTTTGTAGCTTTCTTTGTAACGTTCTGCGATGCATAGAAAGCTGACGAGCTGTTGCTGAAACATTACCGTTATTAAACTTTAACACTTGTTGAATATGCTCCCATTCTACTTGCTCCGTAGATAATGTTGGTTCGGGCATCAGCGGTTCTTTATTGACTCCTACGGATAACGTACTGTACTTGTGAGTTTGTATACCATCGTTTTTGGCTAAGGCCGCTAACAGTGTTTGTGTATCGATAGGTTTAGTTAAATAATCGTTCGCTCCCAATTTTATCGCATCGACTGCAGTAGCAATACTGGCAAAACCAGTCAATAAAATCAGTCGGCTTTGAGGTAATAATTTTCTAATCGGCGTAATTAAATTCAGACCACTTTCATTATCTAGCTTCATATCTAATAAAATAAATTCAGGCAGTTGCCGATGACAAGTTAATAACGCATCGTTAATATTGTTTGCCAACCAGCAGGTATAACCATGTTTTTCCATACGACGCTTTAACGTGTTTGCAAAAGCACTATCATCTTCAACAATTAATAATTTCATGAAAAACTTCCCGGTGAATTTACAGTAGACAAAGGTAATTCGAGGGTAACTAACGCACCGCCTTCAAGGTGGTTTGTTAGCGTAAGTGTACCGCCAAGTCGCTCTAAGCTGGCATGACTTAAAAATACCGCCATACCTAAACCTTGTTCACTATTAACGGGTTTAACACCTAACTCATTGAGCATTGATGACGTGAACCCTTTACCAAAATCGCGAATACTCAACTGCCATTTATTCGCACCTTGCTCACTTAATATCTCTATGCTTTTGTTTTTATTTGCTTTAGTTGCTCGGATAGCATTATGTACTAAATTCATAATTGCCGGTAACAATGAAGCGTCGACTAAAATACTGTCACACTCTTGTTGAGCAGTAGGTAAAATACCTTGTATAAAATGCGCATCAACATCAGGATAATTAAGCCCAACATGCTCAGTAACTTGCTTGACGACTTCAGAGCATAAAACACGTTTTGACGTTTGTTCTTTGATATCAAAAACCATCGAACGAAAGTCACTAAGACTTTTGGTGCAACGTTGTAATTCTTTCTGTAAGTCTGTAATAACAGGATGTTTTGGGTATTCATCACTAAGTTCATCAACTAACAACTGGACGGTAGCAATGGGAGTTGCTAACTGATGCGTTATTTGGGCAGAAGCGACCCCAAGTGATATCACTTTTTCTTGCTTTAACTGTTCTTCGCGAAAAGCCGCAATAGCGAGTTCTTTTTTCGATATTTGTCGTGCCATTTGGCCAACTACCGTGGCAACGACAATGCTAGAAAACAAAAAATTAATCCACATGCCGATAAAATGCCCTTCCATATTCCCGTGCATTACAGACATAGGTAACAACCACAATAAAACGCTGTATGAAACAACGGCTAATAACGCCACAACTCCTAACAACAAGGGGGTTAATGTTACTGCGGCAATGGCAATAGGGATAAGTAATAAGGATACAAAAGCATTTGTTGCACCGCCGCTAAAATATAAAATCAAAGAGAGGAATAAAATATCAGCGCAGATTTGTCCCAATAATGCAGCTTTATTTTCTTCATTTCCTGACCGAAAATATAAATAACTTACTATAGTAAATACGGCTTCAACTGAAATAATCAATAAAAGAGGTAACCAAGGTAAATGATATTGCAACACCAGATTCACAAAAAATATAAGAGCTATTTGAATGATAATTGCGATACTTCGTAGCAATAAAACAGTGCGAACTTGGTTAAATCTTCTAAAAAATAGCGACATAGTGATCAGTGTTGATTATTAGTATTTATTGATAATACGCTATATAAGATATTTTTTACTGATCAAAAATAACTTTTTTCAATTCAGTGAAAAAAACATATAGACATCTAAACGGCTATTAATATAAACTCATTTTATTCATTTCTTAATAAGGTAATCGCATGTCTGCATTTGAAGAGAAAATCACCCTAGCTGGTGGCTGTTTTTGGTGTATTGAAGGCGCATACACGCAACTTGTTGGTATTATTTCTGCGGTATCTGGCTATATGGGCGGTGACGCTGCGAATGCAACTTATGAAGATGTATGTTCAGGCACTACAGAGCATGCAGAAGTGGTCGAGCTTACTTTTGATAATAGAGAAATTAGTTCTCGTGAAATTTTAGAGATTTTTTTTACCTTGCACGATGCTAGCCAGCTCAATCGACAAGGCAATGATGTCGGTAGACAGTACCGCTCAGCAATTTTTTATCATAATGAACAGCAGAAAGCTTTATCGCTAAGTATTATTAAAGAAGTAGATGACAGTGGCATGTACAAGGCTCCTGTTGTAACTGAAGTATCCGTTTGTTCAACCTTCTTTTCTGGTGAAGACTTTCACCAAAATTATTTTACGAACAACCCTGAAAATCCATATTGCCAAGCAGTCGTTTCTCCTAAGCTAACAAAGTTTAGAAAAACCTTTGTTGCTAAGTTAAAAACGAGCTCATAAAAAAAGAGCCATTTAATTCACATTAAATGGCTCATCTCAAACGTTCAATACATTGATAATTAATACATTAGCGTGTATAGCTTTCTACGATATTTATTTGCTAAAGGGTCACCTTCTGGCAACGCTTTCAGTACATCTAGGTACAAATCTTTGCTAACTGCGTCACTGCTATTCTTTTGCATTAACCGAAAGAGTAATGTTAATGCTTCTTCATGACGATTTACTTGGCTGTATTGCGCCACCAATTGATGTTGTAATTCAACGTTATCGCTATCTTTTACTAACTGTGCTTCTAATGATTTAATTTCAGGAGAGTCTGCCGCTTGGTTAGCAAGTTCTAACTTCGCCATTAAAGCTTGATAATGACTATCTTGATCTACCATGAGAATAGTCGCTAATAGTGTTTCGGCTTCGGCGTTTTTTCCTAACTGTAAATAAACATCAACCAATAATAATTTAATATCGGCACGCTGATTATCAAGTTGATGCGCCTGACTGATCACAGTGAAAGCATCATTAATTTTGTTTTCAGTTATTAGTCGTTGAGCCTGTGCTAACAGTAAATCTTCTTGTTTGGGTAAATGCTTTGCTAAAAAGCTATTAATCGCTTCATCGGGCTGTGGGCCTGTTAAACCGTCAATTGGCTGACCATCTTTTACTAAGATAGCCGTAGGTAAGCCTTGAATACCGAATTGTTGAGCAATTTGTTGCTGAGTTTGGCAGTCAACCGTAGCGTATATTATATGCTCTTCAAAGCCATGAAGACCGGCAGCTAACTTATCTTTTAGCTCGAGGCTTTCAGGTACTTGTGCTGCCCAAAAGTCGACCAATACTAATTTAGTTTTTGACTCGTCTAAAATTACTTGTTGAAAATTATCTAAGGTTATTTCAATGGCATTTGTCGTCACATTAAGTTCCATTTGTTTTTTGAATATATCTATATTGATTATTTTGGGGCGATTATAAAAAGCTCAAGTATACAGTGGTAATTAGATAAGTTTATTTTCATTTAACATAACTCGAAAACATAGAGGAAGATGTTTTTGAAAAGAATACTAGTTCCTTATCAAGCTAGTATTCTTGGCAGTAAAGGCATAAATAGCTAACCTATATTTACTCTTTAACTCAATAATAAAAGGTCAGCGATAGCCTTCATAACGATCCTTCTCTGACCACTATTACAAATTAATGTTTCGTTGAAGAGTACAAACTATTACTTGAGCACTTCGCCAGCATTCTAAACTCTTTTAACAAAGCTCGACCTTTTTTAGATTTCTCCATTAGATTCTCACCTGCCGCCCAAGATTGCATATTTGGGTACACATCAACAAAGAGAAACCCTTCATGGTTGCCAACTCGCGGTTCCATATCATAAGAGTTTATTCCCCCGCCCTTCACATTAGCGTTCATGAATTTCACCCATTTTTCATTTAATATACCTGCATCTTTCATGGTTTTATTTTCTTTTAACTTGCACTGCCAGACATCAACAATAGTTTTATCGGCAAAACAATTTGCACTAAATATCAACATTAAGAGGACTACAAACTTCATTAAATTATTCATTATATTTCCTTGATTAAATTACCCAAAGAAAACGAAGGTCGGAAACTATACCTAGGACAGCATTCTTAAAAATAGCTACGTGTTCAATTATTGTTCATCAACTTACTTTGCACAAATAACAAGCATGATATTGGTAAAAAATAAGGATGAAATAAGGATGAAATATCTAAGTTTTTAGTCCGATAAAAATATCGTGAACTTTCTAAGTTACGGCATAGTTTAATGGTGAGAAGTTGTTAATGGCTAATGAAATGGGTGCAGGGGTATAAATTATTTAAATAATTAAGTTGCTTAAAAAGACACATAATATATAGTTGCACAGTGCAACTATATATTATGGAGCGATTCAGCAATGAGCAATATAAGTACAAAACATGAAATAAATGAAGGAATGGTCAATTCTATTCGTTTTGCTTCACGAGCATTAGTGCGTAAATTTGGCTACATGAACAGAAATATAGCCGGAACCAAGTATTCTCCTTCAGCTGTTCATACGATTATTGAAATAGGTGCTGAAGGTAAACTTTCAGGTAAAGAGCTGTCGAAACGCCTGAATATTAATAAATCTTCTGTTAGCCGTTTGGTTCAAAACCTAATTAAGCAGGGGGAGCTTGAAGAAAAAAAATCAGAGATAGATACCAGGCAAAAAAACTTGTTTCTTACATCACAAGGAGAAGCCACTCTCAATGAAATAAATAGTTTTGCCCAATGTCAGGTAAACAATGCCTTAGGCCCGCTAACTGAAGCATCACGAAATGTGATCATGGAGGGACTGAATTTATACTCTAATGCTCTGAATCCAGAAGTAAAACCAACAGAAGTCAACATTCATGAAGGCTACCGTCCTGGCCTTATTGGAGCGATTGCCGGGTATCACGGTACTATTCATAATAAGCTAGCAGGCCTTGGCGCTATCTTTGAAGGAATAGTGGCTGCAGGCATGGCAGAATTTATGCCTCGTGAAGAAAACACTATTAATAAAACATGGTATGCAGAGCAAGATGGAAGAATTGTGGGCGGTATAACAATTGATGGTGAGGGGTTAGGAAATAATATTGCGCACCTGCGTTGGTTTATTATTGATGATACTCTCCAATCAGCTGGTCTTGGGAGCAAACTATTCAAAAAAACTATGGATTTTTGCGATGTTCAAGGGTTTGATGAAGTTCATTTATGGACCTATAAAGGCCTAGATGCTGCAAAAAAACTTTACGAACGCTCTGGCTTTGAGCTTGTTGAAGAGATAGAAGGCGATAGATGGGGAAAGCAGGTAGTAGAACAAAAATATGTCCTCATAAAAAACCGTAATTAATATAAAAAAGCCATTGCCATTATGCAGTGGCTCTTTAAAATTTATTTTTATGAGTTTTTCAATTCTTCCAACAAATCATGAATTTCAGCTTTCAATTCTTTATCAATAATTTTATTACAGCTAATTTTAGCTTTTTCTAAATGCTCAATTGCGCCTGTAGTATCACCTAATTCAACTTTTAGCGCGGCGGCTGAATAACCAATCGAAGAGCGGAAGTCTTTAGAGTTAATCGTTTCTGCCTTAACTAAAGCGTGTTCATAAATAGTAACGGCTAATGCTAAGTCATCGGTAAAGTCGGCTAACGTTTCCCACTGTACAGGGTGATCTTTGTCTGTATTTTCATGCTCTTCGCAAAGTTGCTTTAGCTCTAAATAATAACCATCGAATCTTTTTTGATTTCGTTGCTGTACGGCCCCTAATAAGTTATCAGTCAGAGAAAGCACTCTCTTGTATATTTTGGTATTCATATTGTGGCCTTATTGATTATGGAAAACGAAGATTCAAATGGTGATTATAATGTTTTTACTTCAAGTAAACAGGAACTTTAGTCATAGAATTCTCAATGTTCTCTATCTTTTTCATTTAAAAATAACCATGTTTTGTCGTTTTTATACAATATTTGAAATATGTATATGCCTAAAATAGATTTTCTCCTCAGATCTAAGCAAGGTAACGAGTCATGATAAAAATTAAAAACATTGAGTCGGTCAGCAAATTAGACCAAGTTAAACAGGCATATTTTCAACAAGCCTCAGCGCCACTTGATGGCATGTGGCACTTTGGTTTTGCACCAATGGCTAAACACTTTGGTTTTTACTTTAATGGTGAGTTAGTCGGTTTTTGTTGTATAAATGAAGAAGGTTATATGCTGCAGTTTTATCTGCAAACTGATTGTCAAATATATTGCCAAGAGCTGTTTACACTTATTGCAGAACAAAACAGCTCCACTATAGGTAATATTAAAGGTGCATTTGTGAGTACAGCAGAGCCCCATTACCTATCGTTATGCTTAGATAACTCCTCAACATTTACAGTTAATGCCTTGATGTATCAACAAACTCTAGAGGTAAATAGTCGTCAAAATAAGCCGGTAAAATTGCACGTTGCAACGTCAAAGCATTTAGCTGAATTTGTTCAGTTTGCAGCAACTAATATTGGTGCCCCCCAGCAATGGCTTAATAACTATTATGGTAATTTAATCGCAAGAAAAGAGCTGTTCGGCTATTGGAATGATGCGCAGTTACTAGCAGCAGGTGAATGCCGATTATTCGATCATTATCAAACTGAGTATGCCGATTTAGGGGTAATCGTTTCACAATCAGCACGTAGCCAAGGAATAGCTAAAGGAGTGTTAAGTGCTTTAATAAAAAATGCTGCTAATAAAGGATTAACGGCGATGTGTTCCACTGAATGTGATAATATTGCGGCTCAAAAAGCAATTTCTTCTGTCGGTTTTCGCTCGAAAAATCGAATCGTTCAGTTTGAATTCAAGCACAACTAACTTATTGGAATTAGTATAATGATACTTTGGTTGACCCCCCCAAAATCTCTCGAAGTTGCAAAATACATCGAATGTTATTGGCTGCTTGAACGTACTGTCGATGTGAAGGGTAATGAGCACCCAAAACTTAACCCTGACCCGTCGGCTCATTTAATTTTGTCTCCACCGAATCAAATGTACCGCTATGAGATCAATGGTGAGATATATCAGGGTGCAGGCAGCCATTTACTTTATCCTTATTGTAAAACCCTACAGTTAGATCATTCAAAACCTCTTGTTTGTTTAGGCATTAAATTGCATGTGGGCGCGCTATACTCTTTAAACCACGACAATACCGTTCAACCTCTGTTAGATACCGTGAATGAATTGAATACTGTTGGAATGCAATGCCCTGTTCAAGACTGTAATCAAATAAATGAAATACTAACATTAGCAAAAGACCAAGCCGATAAGTGCATTGAAAAGTTAGATCAATTATTAATGCCTTGGTTGTTAAAGTCCGTTGAAGATAGACACAGTGAACTTACCCGGAAAATACTCCCCTTGCTCGCCACTAAGCCTATTAATGAACTAGGTAATATATTGCAATGTTCACAGCGCACTATAGAGCGTAGTTTTTCAAAAGTAACCGGGTTATCACTTAAGCAATGTCAATCGATGAATAAACTTGAAAAAATATTAGAGTATCTTTATCAGCGGGATAAAAGTGACATTGATTGGGTCGATATTGCCTATCAATTTGGTTTTAGCGATCAGCCCCATCTTATTCGTTACTTAAAAAAACAAATAGATTTAACACCAAAGGATTATGCGCAACAGCGAGGATTCGCTATAGATGTTTATGGCGGAGTAAGTTCTTAGGAATAGATTCTTTAATTACACAAAATTTATAGGGAGGTAGAAACGTGAAAGCTGAACACCGACATATTATCGGTCATTCAGCTTTATGTTTTAAGATCGAGTAAAATTAAACTTCTCGTAATAACTCACGGGCAATAATAATTTTTTGTATTTCGCTCGTACCTTCATAAATAGCAGTAACACGCACATCACGCGCCATTCGCTCTAATGGATATTCTTTGATATAACCTGCTCCCCCCATTAATTGCAAGGCATCGTAACAAGCCGTATTCGCTTTTTCTGCGGCAAATAATTTGGCCATGGAAGCAGCTTTACCAAACGGTAACCCTTGCTCTTTTGTGTAAGCGGCTTGCATAAGTAATAAACGTGCCGCTTCTAAATCGGTATAGCGTTCAGCCAGTTTCCACTGTAAACCTTGGAAGTTTGATAATGCTTGACCAAACTGTTTACGCTCAGTAATAAATGCACGTGCGTAATCCATAGCGGCTAAGCCGATACCTAATGCTAAAGAGCCAATACCAATACGGCCACCAGCAAGTTCTCCAACAGCAACACCAAAACCTTTATTCTCTTTACCCATCATGGCAGATGCAGGAATACGACAATTACTGAAGTTCACTTCATTAGTCGGAGATGCTTTTTGTCCCATTTTTTCTTCTGCTTTACTCACAGTAATACCCGGAGTATTAGCTTCAACCAAGAAACATGAAATACCTTTACCTTTGGGCGCGGTAGCGTCAGTTACTGCCCACACAACAAAAATATCAGCAAAACTTGCACTGGTAATAAAAAGCTTACTACCATTTAGCACATATTCGTCGCCCTCTAAAACGGCGGAAGTTTTCATGCCAGCGGGGTCTGAACCCGCACTGTTTTCAGTTAAACAAAAAGCGCCTGCTTTATATTCACCGCTACATATTTTAGGTAAATATTTCTGCTTTTGCTCTTCATTGCCTACCGTCTGAATAACTTCTGCAACCATATTGGTTACTGAGGTTGTTACAGCCGTTGAGGCACAAGCCCGGGCTATTTCAGTGATCGCTAAACTAAAAGCAACTGAACCTGCTTCAACTCCACCGTATTCAGCTTTTATATTTAAGCCCATAAAACCAAGTTCAGTTAACTGCGCTAGGTTATTTAGAAAAATTGTTTGATCCTGAGTTTCGTCAAGCTCGGCAGCTACTGGAGCTAATTCACTTTCAGCGAATTTTTTTGCCATGTCTTGAATCATCATTTGTTCTTCGGTTAATGATAAATTCATTATTTACTCACTTTTTATTTATAATTTGTATAGGGTGAACATTAATTAGTTAATGTTTTATTTTTATTATATTTCTTATTATATTCTATCTAGGCGTAATGTTAGTAACGACTATTTTACTTGATGCGATCAGCCAAGCACAAACCAAAGTAACGCAACGCCCAGCACTAATCGGTATATCACAAATGGCATCATGCCAACTTTTTCAAGTAAAATAAGGAAATAGTGGATACAAGCATAAGCACTAAAGAAGGCTAAAACACTACCGAGTCCAATTGCATTCCAATCAACAGGACCTGCTTCAGTAATTAATTTCAATGTTAAATAACTTCCCGCCATAGCGATGGCAGGAATAGATAATAAAAAGGAAAATCGTGCTGCATTTTCACGACTTAAGCCAAGCATTAGGCCGATAGTCATGGTTATTCCTGAGCGTGATGTACCAGGAATAAGTGCGATTGCTTGTGCCAGACCAATTAACATAGCGCCTTTAAAGCCGAGTTTTTCGAAATCTGCGTGTTCTGAAGGCGTTCTTTTACTCGCTTTTATATCAGCATATCCCAATAGAAAACCAAAAATTAACGTAGTTGCAGCAATCACTGCAGCTGTACGTAAATGGTCTTCAATAAAGTCTTTGCCCAGTAACCCAAAGATGCCCAACGGAATAGTGGCAAATAATATCCACCAAGCAAGCTTGCCATCAAAGCTGGTCGTATCGCCTTTAATGCTCCCCACCCAAGCAACAGCCATACTCGCTACGTCTTTACGAAAATATAATACAACAGCCAATAAAGTACCTACATGTAAAGCAACATCAAGCGCTAAACCTTGGTCTTTCCAACCTAGAACTGCCGATGGTAAGATTAAATGCGCAGAGCTTGATACTGGCAAAAACTCCGTTAAGCCTTGTAAAATAGCTAAAATAAATATTTCTGTAATGGTCATTGCTTATTATATTCCTTTTTTATAAATCAATTTTTTGTTTAATAGACGACTTTTATAATTGGCTCAGCCAAGAAAAATTCACCTTCGTTAACTGTTGTTTTTTATCGTATGTTTGCCAAAGTTGCTGATACGACTGCTTTAAAATAGGATGTTCAAGCTCAGGTGCTACTTCCGCAAGCGGCCACAGCACAAAAGCATTTTCGGTGATTTCAGCACGAGGTATTTGTGCGGGATGTTCTAAAATTAAGTCATCGAAAAGTAATAGGTCTAAATCGAGTGTACGTGGACTATATTTTTTTGCGTCAACTTGTCTGCCATTCGCAAATTCAATATCACGTAACGCTGTTGCTACTTCTGTAATGTTAAGCTCGGTCGATGCGCCTATCACCATATTATAAAATTCAGCACCATCAAATCCAACCGCTTTACTCGCAAACAATGACGATAATGTTAACGAACCAAAAAGTTTTTCAAGGGCATTTAAACCTGCCGTAACATGATGTTGACGATCTACATTACTACCCAATGATATATATAAGCGCGCCATTAGTTTTGTTGTGTACTTAACGTTTGACTGCCACGTTCTATTTCAACGCCAACCGTTATTGCATTATGAACGGCATTAGGTTTAGCCACCTTTAGTTTTAACCAAGGTATTTGGTAACTTTCCATCAAATACTTAGCTAAACGTTCAGCTAACGTTTCAATTAAATCGACCGGATTATTATTAGCAAACTCAGCTATTTTTATCGATATATCGGCATAATCTAAAGTTTTAGCAAGTTCATCATTTTCTGCAGCTTTGGCTGTATCCCAGCCCATAGCTAAATCAATCACTAAAGTTTGTTTAATCTCTTTTTCCCATTCGAAAAAACCTATCGTGGTTTGAATGTTCAAACCTTCAATATAAACTTTATCCATTAACGTATACTCGTCTTTAAATAGTAATTAGCTGAAAACAACTAAAAATAAAGGGCGATTTTACCTGTGCAATGGTATAAAAACTAGTAGTTCACTGATCAATTCATTTTTTTTATTAATAGACTGTAATAATAAAAATATTTGCATTGCTATTACGACACGATAGAATATCGATAATTGTTAAAAAATTGTTGTAAATAACAATGATTTCCCACATAAAATTGGAGTTTACATATTAGCGCTTTATTACTAACACTGATGATGATCATTGCTGCCTATTTAGTCGGCTCGATTTCTAGTGCTATTTTATTGTGTAAATTATTAAAACTTCCCGATCCTCGTACCATAGGCTCAAACAACCCTGGCGCAACCAATGTTTTGCGGATCAGTAACAAATATATAGCGGCATTAGTATTAGCCTTTGATATTCTTAAAGGTACAATTCCTGTTTGGGGCGCTTATTTCCTCGGCTTAGAGCCAATCAATTTAGGCCTAATTGCCCTTGCAGCCTGTTTAGGGCATATGTACCCTATATTTTTTAATTTTCAAGGAGGTAAAGCTGTTGCTACAGCACTTGGCGTGATGTTACCCATAGGTTTGGATTTGGGAGGGTTATTAATTTTGACTTGGATAAGCGTGGTATATTTTACTCGGTATTCAAGTTTAGCCGCTATTGTTACCGTATCCTTGGCTCCTTTTTACATTTGGCTATTAAAGCCTTTATACATGTATCCCGTAATGATGTTATCGGTATTAATTATATTTCGCCACAAAGAAAATATTTGGCGACTAATTAAAGGGCAAGAAAGTAAATTCTCTTTCTCCCCTTCAAAAAAACACAATGAATAATTAAACGGCTGGTAAGGTATCTAAGGGCCAACGAGGTGAGGCTTTAAATGATAAATCTGCATCAGTTCCTGCTTTTAAACGTTGTAGTCCTGCATAAGCGATCATCGCACCATTATCAGTACAAAATTCCGGACGTGGATAGAAAACTTC
>Ga0209395_1005613_pt1 | contig 14069 bp, 9 predicted proteins | sample GOMGulsemesocosm_3_FD_184635 | JGI IMG/M metagenome (GOLD analysis project Ga0209395, IMG submission 184635) | Methane-oxidizing microbial communities from mesocosms in the Gulf of Mexico - GOM9D Gulf of Mexico (SPAdes) (version 2) | ecosystem: Environmental > Aquatic > Marine > Cold seeps... | reverse complement strand
CTGAAGAAACTGCAACGGTTAAGTACGGTTATTCTACAGATGAAAGTACTTGGTTAGAAAAAAGCGTAAACAATAGCGAAGATTTCGATGGCACTAACTTTACCAGCTCGTTTGTTCGACTTACCGGTCTAACTGAAAATTCCGCGGTATATTATCGGGTTTGTGAAGGAAGTTCTTGTGGTGATCGACTGTGGTTTAAAACTGCGGCCACTGATAATTCTCCCTTTGTTATGCTAGCCGGTGGTGATACCCGTACCGGTTGGTCAACACGTAAACTAGGTAATGAGTTACTCGCTAAAATCCGTCCCTTATTTATTATGCATGGCGGTGACTTTACTTCTGCCAATAATGCCAATCAAATGAAAGAATTCTTTAAGGATTGGCAACTTACCTTTTCCAATGACACTATCGATGGCATTGCCTATAAACGCATTTACCCGCTAGTGCCTACCTTCGGTAATCATGAAGATGGCGATTACAGCACTCTATGTAAGGTGTTTGGTGTCGATTACAACGATAATGGCGTCTGTAGTGATGATGATACTTATGGCGCCTTTGATATATCGCCTTTGTTACGGGTATATACCCTTAATTCTGAATATAAAAATAGTGGTTGGTCAACACAAGCGACTGCGCAAGCAAATTGGTTAGCGAGTGATTTAACCGCTAACAGCGACAAGGTAAGCTGGCGTTTTGCCCAGTACCACAAGCCTATTTTCCCCCATTCAACGACCAAAGTAGAAAACCCAACACTCTTTACTTGGTGGGCAAACGAATTTTACAATAACAAGGTGAACTTAGCGTTTGAGTCTGACACCCATCTAAGTAAAATTACTCAACCGGTGATCCCCGTAGGTGATACATTTCAGGTAACTGCAACCGGTGGCACCGTTTATGCTGGTGAAGGAAGTTGGGGCGCCCCAGCCCGCTCAGCCAATAAAAACTACTCATGGACACTCGAAAACGAGAGCATTCAGCAATTTAAGGTATTGACCATCAGTAGTGATAAAGTTGAAATGCGTACAGCTCAGTTTGACTCAGGAGCCAGTACAAATGTCAGCACTATCAGTGCCCAAGAACGCGCCAATGATGCAACTGTACTTCCCGCAGGCGTAGACTGGTGGGGTAGTAACGATATAGGCAATGTTATTACCTTAACGCGTAGTAATAATGAACTTTCTCTTTTAACCCATGCTGATGATACTTCATCGGGAGGAGGAACTAACCCAGTGCCTCCAAGCGAAAACATGGTATTAGATGTTGTTGCCGATACGTTTATTTCACAAACCTTGCTTAACCAAAATTTCAACGCCGTGACCGATCAATTATTAGCTGATGGTAATGATGGCACTTATGGGCCGATGAAAATATTGTTGGCATGGGACTTAAGCACAGTTGAAACTTGTAATGTGGTAACTGCTGCCAGTGTTGAACTGCAAGTATTCAACGCCTCTCCTGGTACTTATGAAGTTTACAGTAGTGTAACGCCTTGGATTGAAAATGAAGTGACTTGGAGTTCATTTGGTGGTACTGAAAGTCAAGGGACTTTGATGTCGTCATTTATGCCAGACACTATGGCTAGCCACACGGTAGCCTTGTCAGCGGAAGGTATTAGTGCTGTTCAAGAGTGGATAACACAGAGTAATAGCAACAATGGACTTGTTATTACCAGTGCAGATACCAACGATGGCATTGATGTGGAAGATCGCGAACAAGGCGTTGGCGCTAAGTTAACGTTAACTTTAGATAACAGTGCTTGTGAAGAGCCCATTTTGGTGAACGGTTCGAGCTTTGTTTCTCAAAGTGTACCAAGCGCAATGATAGTTGGCGAAACAATGTCAGTGAACGTGACAATGAACAATGCCGGAACCTCTACTTGGACTGCAGCCGATGGCCATAAATTAGGTAGTCAAAACGCTCAAGGTAATACCACCTGGGGATTTAATCGAGTTCAATTGAGCCAAGATGTCGCTCCTGGCGATGACGTAAGCTTTAGCTTTGATGTCACTGCGCCAAGCACTGCTGGTACTTATGAGTTCCAATGGAAAATGCTTCAAGAAAGTGTGCAATGGTTCGGTGCAACGAGCACGAATGTCACTATTAATGTTAGTGAGCCATTACCTTTGCCGGGTCTTGCATCGATTAACAGCCCTGTCGGTGTTGATGTCAGTATTAATACTGAGCTGTCATGGACCGCAGGAACAGATGCGACTCTTCATGAAGTTTTGTTTGGTACCGATGCAGATAACCTTGTTTCTACAATACAAACGGGCACCAGCTTCACTCCAAGTAGCTTGGCTTATGGCACAACTTATTTTTGGAAAGTCAATGAGATCAATGACACGGGTACTACTTTAGGTGCCTTATGGAGTTTTACTACAGAGGAAGAAATTCTGCAAAGTAGTGCTAGCTTTGTTTCTCAAAATATACCTGCCTCGATAAATGCTGGCGAGACAGTATCAGTGAATGTGACATTGAACAATGCCGGAACGTCTACTTGGACAGCGGCTGACGGCTATAAACTTGGCAGCCAAAACGCTCAAGGCAATACCACTTGGGGATTAAATCGAGTTGTATTGACAAAAGACGTCGCACCAGGATCTAACCATACGTTTACCTTTGATGTGACTGCACCAACTACTGCTACTACTTATGAGTTTCAATGGAAAATGCTGCAAGAGGGTGTGCAATGGTTCGGAGATGCTACCACCAATGTTTCTGTCGACGTATTATCGGTACCCGTAGAAAACACGTTATCAGAAAGTTATTTTGAAACTGATATGGATGGTTGGATTGATGGCGACGGCGCTGGTGACCTTGTGGTAAGACAAGTGTACGCCTCAAGAGCCGCTGAAGGTGAATACTCAATCAAAATTAAGGACAACGAAGGGGAGAGTTCTGCAGTGACCTCTCCAGCTTATGACCTTAGCGCTTATGATGAAGTGAGCATTGACTATCAATACTATCCACATAATCAAGCGGGCAGCGATGGTTTTTCGGTACAGTATTATGATGGTGCTATTTGGCAGACTATAGCTAGCTATGTTGTTGACACTGACTTTGTAAACGGTCAATTTTATGCACAAACCCTGACCTTGAGCAGTGCAGATTATGCCTTCCCAGCAGATGCAAAATTCAGGTTTGAAAGTAATGGATTAGGTGGCGGCCGCCACATCTATATTGATGCGGTGATTATATCAGCAGAAATTGTTGATACTAATCCTGTTGACCCAGAACCTGTAGAATGTGCTATGGGTGAATCCACGCTAGAGAACACTACCCATGACTGTAATTACAACCCCGGCGGTACAGCACAAGGTAACTTTAAAATGAAATACCCAGGAGGAGAATGGATCAGCATAGGTTGTAGTGCAGGCAAGCCAGTGGCTGATAACAGTAATACTCAGTGGGTTAGAGAATCCCGAGCAATACGTATTGTTGGCGGCGACTACTTGAAATGTGGTGAATTAGACCAAGAGTGTTCATGTAACGCAGGAGGAGGCGAGAACTTCCACGGTATCTCTAACGATTATCAAGGCGAACTCGGCAATACACTGACACATGCTGTTGACTACCCAGGTGGTGGCTTTATATTCAATAATAGTGGTCATCAGACCTGTTTGGGCATCCATGAACAGGGAGAGCCCGGTGAGATAGAATCCATTTGGTCAATGCCTGATGGTACTCATCGCACAGAATCTGGCGCCTTTCATGATGAGTGTCCACTCTTCTGCCTAGGTGATGCTTGTCCGAGCGACTAAGGTAAAACATATTTTTGTAGGGGGATTTCCCCCTACACATCCAGTTTTACATTTATTATCTATTCAAGTAAGTGCATGTTGGTAGTTCAAATTAACAACAGCATTGACCACAACAAAGTTCCACTATAATATGTTACCGATAACATACCCTGTTACCAAATAATAATGATGCATAAAGGAAAGTTCATAATGTTAAAAACAAAGCTATTCACGGCTAAAATATCTGCGCTTGCGCTCGTTATGGCTTCATCGTCTGCATCTGCAGCTATTGATTACCATCGCCTTGTTTGGGATGCTGATCCCGCGCATCAAGCGGTGATTGGTTTTAGCCAAAGCAACTCTGAAGAAACTGCAACGGTTAAGTACGGTTATTCTACAGATGAAAGTACTTGGTTAGAAAAAAGCGTAAACAATAGCGAAGATTTCGATGGCACTAACTTTACCAGCTCGTTTGTTCGACTTACCGGCCTAACTGAAAATTCAGCGGTATATTATCGCGTTTGTGAAGGCGATGCTTGTGGCGATCGACTGTGGTTTAAAACGGCGGCCACTGACAATTCTCCCTTTGTTATGCTGGCAGGTGGTGATACCCGTACCGGCTGGTCAACACGTAAACTAGGTAATGAGTTACTCGCTAAAATCCGTCCTCTTTTTATTATGCACGGAGGGGACTTTACCGCCGCCAACAATGGTAATCAAATGAGAGAGTTCTTCAAAGATTGGCGGCTTACCTTCTCCAATGACACTATTGATGGCATTGCCTATAAACGCATTTATCCATTAGTGCCTACCTTCGGCAATCATGAAGATGGCGATTACAGTACCTTGTGTAAAGTTTTTGGTGTCGATTACAATAATGATGGGATATGTACTGACGACGATACTTATGGCGCCTTTGATATATCGCCCTTGTTACGAATTTATACCCTCAATTCTGAATATAAAAACAGTGGTTGGTCAACACAAGCGACTGCGCAATCAAATTGGTTAGCCAGCGATTTAACCGCTAACAGTGACAAGGTGAGCTGGCGTTTTGCCCAGTATCATAAGCCCATTTTTCCTCATTCAGATTCTAAAGTCGAAAACCCAATACTATTCACTTGGTGGGCGAACGAATTTTACAATAACAAGATGAATTTAGTGTTTGAGTCTGATACCCATTTAAGCAAAATTACTTATCCGGTTATACCCGTAGGTGATACCTTTCAAGTAACCACAACCGGGGGTACGGTTTTTGCTGGTGAAGGTAGCTGGGGCGCTCCTGCTCGTTCAGCTAATAAAAATTACCCTTGGACACTAGAAAATGAAAGTATTCAGCAATTTAAAATTTTGACCATCAGTAGTGATAAGGTTGAAATGCGCACTGCTCAATTCGACTCAGGAGCCAGTACAGCAGTCAGCACTATCAGTGCGCAAGAACGTGCTGATGATGCAACGTTATTACCCACAGGCGTGGACTGGTGGAGTAGCAACGACATTGGCAATATAGTTATCTTAACTCGTGGTAATAATGAACTTTCTATTTTGAGCCATGATATTGACTCTACAGGGGGAACAGGACCTACGCCTTCTCCAGAACCTACGCCGCTTCCAATCGCAGACATGGTATTAAGTGCTGTTGCCGATACCTTTATTTCAGAAAAACTACCTGAGCAAAACTTCAACGCTGTGACTGATCAATTATTAGCTGATGGTGAAGATAAAACTTATGGGCCGATGAAAATATTGTTGGCTTGGGATGTAAACACTATTGAAAGTTGTAATGTGGTAACCGCTGCCAGTATTGAAATGCAAATTTTCAATGCTTCGCCTGGTACCTATGAAGTATACAGTGCCGTAAACCCTTGGATTGAAAATGAGGTTACTTGGAGTTCACTAACTGGTAATGGCACCTTGATGGGGTCATTTAACCCCTCATCAAAGGGAAGTCGCACGGTAGCATTATCAAGCAATGGTCTTGATATTGTACAAAACTGGATTACAGATGGTACTGACAATAATGGTATTGTTATTAGCAGTGCAGATACCAATGATGGCATTGATGTAGAAGATCGCGAGCAAGGGTTGGTAGCTAAATTAAGTTTAACTTTAGATGACAGTGCCTGTGCTGAAACACCAGCACCTGAGACTCCAGCACCTGAAACTCCAGTACCTGAAACTCCAGTAGCTGAGACTCCAGTAGCCGAGACTCCCGACAACAGCGAAGGCGATAAAAACAGTGGTGGTTCAATGGCTTACTTCTATCTTTTAGTTTTTATAGCTGCTTTAATTCGCAAAATTAAAGTTAAAGAAACAAGCCTAAGTTAATGCTTTCAATTTTCTATACACACTGACAAGAGAACTATGACCGAGACGCCCTTACAGATAGCAGCTAATAACAAATGAGACTAAATCTTTCTTGGATCTTTATGCATATCCTGTTGATATTAATAGTCATCATTAATTTGCTAACGGGTCTACGCATTGCTGCGGTTCATAGACCGGAGGTTATGTTATGGTCTGCTTTTCTTCCTCAGGGAAGCTTACACTCATTGCATTTCAGCTTGGGTGTGGGTTTATTAACCTTATTATTGAGCTATGGTTATTATCGTTTATGTTTCTACCGCATTTTATTACCAACAAAGCGTGCTAAGAAACAAAGTCGGTATCATAAATTTATCATTTTATTAGGCTATATCTGCCTTGGGATATTGTTATTGAGTGGCAGCTTGCTTTTTCTGGACAGCTTGCTTGCTCTGGGTTTAATACCGAGTTATTTTTTACTCAATAGCCATTATATTGCCGCGCTTGTTTTGCTGGTCTATATACCATTGCACGCTGGTAGTTATTTTGTGCAATATGGTATTAAGTTGTTTTCTACAATTTTTATTGCGTCAAATCAGGCACGTAAAGCTAATGTCATCTTTATTATTGCTAGCATAATACTGGCTGTCGCTTTGTTTTTTATGTTCAAAGAAGAAGCGCCGAAAACATTGGAAGTCCATCGAGTTGATGTGTCGGAATATATCAAAATTGATGGCCAAGCTAATGAAAATATTTGGGCAAGTATTGAGCCACAAGTTGTGCATACTTTTGGTGGCGCCAATTTTAATAATGGCAGTACAGATGTGCGGGTTAAAGTGGCTCAAAATGAAATAGAAATGTTTTTTCATATTAGTTGGGACGATGCAAGTCAAAGCATTAACCACTTGCCCCTACAAAAAACTGAAACAGGTTGGCAAGTACTCGAAAATGGTTTTTATCAATTTGATGAGCAAACCTACTACGAAGACAAATTTGCCGTTATTATTTCAAATAACTGCGATTTTGCTGCCGCAGGTACTGCGCACTTAGGCCCTAAACCTTTAGCCGACAAACCGGCTAATTGGCATGGTAAGGGGTATCATTATTTACCTAAGAAAAGTATGCCTGAGCAAAATACCGGTGAACCAAATACCAGAGGGCAAAACATTGTTGATTTATGGCAATGGAAAGCAGTACGTACCAATAACATGATCTTAATGGATGATAATTTTATTGGCGAGCCGACCAAGGTTCGTGCTGGTAAGCGCCGTTATACTGCAGGTTACCAGACTGATGCCAAGGAATCTGGTGCCTATGTCATGAATTGGCAATGGTATAAACCCAATGGCATTGCGGTAAAACGCATGCCTAAAGATAGCTTTGTACTGCAACACCCAGGCAATAATTTAGATGATAATAATTCACTGCCAGTGCTAGCGTGGGATGATACAAAACCGTATAGCACTGAACAGGATACTTATGCACTAGGCACTATGTTGTCATCGGTACTTTACCGCTCTAATCGCTTTGAGGGCGATCGCGCTGATGTTAGGGCATTCGCACGATGGCAAGATGGTAAGTGGTCCCTTGAACTTAGCCGAAAGTTGGTTACCGGATCTAAGTACGATATTACACTTGAAGATAATGTATGTCTTTGGTTTGCTGCTTTTGATCATAGTCAAACGGCTCATACGCGCCATGTAAGGCCCTTACAATTAAAATTTAAGTAAGGTTTAGGCGATGTTTAGGCAATATTTAGAGAAAAGATGACGATAATTTTCAGAATATTTATATTAATTATGCTTATTGCCGCCTTATTAGTGGCTGCATTCAATGGAAATCAAAGCAAGCCTACACCTGCACTGAGTCGATGGGTAAAGCTGGATGTTGATGGTGTCTCCATTGCTCATTGGTCTGGACCTTGGTCTTGCATCCTAGATAAAAACACCGGCTTAATTTGGGAAAATAAAGATAATAATGAAGGTATCCACGATGGTAATTGGACTTATTCATGGTCTGACGGGCAGGGCCTAGGTATTGAAAATAGGGGTGATTGTAATTTTGACAATAGTCGTTGCGATAGCCAAGACCTAATTAGCAGTACTAGGCAAGAAAAAACCTGTGGCCTAAGTCAATGGCGTTTACCTACCGCCAAAGAACTCGCCACATTAATCAACCATACACCACCAGTGGGCGAACCTGTTATAGATACTGATTTTTTTCCTCACACCAAACGTGGCGACTATTGGACCGCTGATAACCGTCAGCCCCTAAAAGGTGGCTATCGTTTTTTGGGGCAAGGTGCAATGACCATAAGTTTTATCAAAGGCAAAAAAACAGCCACTCCATATAGGAATGCGGCTTATGTCAGGTTAGTGACTGACGAGCAGAAATAATTTGGCATAAGAATCAAAGTGTTTATAAGATAACTTTCGATTATTTTATCGAGGTTTCTTGGGAGCTTTTCAAAACAGAACTCTAATCTTGTGCATAAAATTATTATTCTTTAGGGTAACTCGACCGTCCGTTGATAAAAACTGGGCTCATCTGACTCTGTGGCGGACAAATTGATATTGTTCAGGAGGCTGCGGTAACTAATTGAAGATTAAACCTTTCTAAGAACAAACCTAGATAGATGACACCCATTTATTGACTATGCTGCGTTAAGTCTAAAGAATAAACTACCCGTTTAATTGTTGGCTTTTATTGGCTATACGACACATTACCGATTATTCAACATTAAAATTTCTAATCTAATTTTAATTTAAACTCTCATTTTATTAGCGGGTTAAAGGCAATAACACTGCGAAAGTAGATTTTGTTTTATAATAAATAATTAGAATATTGCTTTAGGTTAATGACACCAATTCTTATATAACAACCCGCAACTTATTATCTGTAAGGAGCCCATCTGCAGATAATAAATTACGGGTTGTTATGTTGCATTATTAAGGACAGGCATCACCTAAGCACAAGAGTGGGCATTCTTCATGGTGTAAACCTGACTCTTCTCGATGAGCACCATTAGGTTGAGACGAAATAGATTCTATTTCACCAGCATTTCCTTGTTTATGGATGCCCAAACACGTTTGGTGACCACTGTTGTTGAAGACAAAGCCACCCCCAGGGTAATCAATGCCGTGAGTCAAGCCGTTGCCGAGTTCGCCTTGGTAGTCTTTAGAAATACCATGGAAATTTTCCCCTTCGGTTGGGCTACAAATGCACTCCGCGCCATAGTTATTGCCTTCAGGGCAATCTAACCAATCACCATCAATGATGCGAATGCCGCGTTCCTTACGAACCCATTGGGTGTTACTGTTATCTGCTACCGGCTTACCAGCACTACATCCAATACTGATCCATTCACCACTAGGGTATTTCAGTTTAAAGTTACCTTGCGCTGTATTACCTGGGTTGTAGTTACAATCATGAGTTTTGTTGTCTGCTGTGGATTCACCTGTTGCACATTCCACAGTAGCATTACCGCCACTGCCGACAATCACTTGACGAGTTACTGGTGTAGCTGCATTACCAGCGGCATCTGTAACGCTATAGGTAAGTGTGTATATACCTTCCAAGTTAATATCAACAATACCGGCTACATCGGCTGTCAGCACACCGTTATCAACATTATCAAGCGCTGTAGCACCTTCTTCATCATAATTTTCAGAAAGGTTTACAGTAATCTCGCTGGCACCTATCAGGGTAATAACTGGCGGAGTTTGGTCGACAATAGTTACTGTTGCTTGTGCTGTACTGGTATTGCCAGCATTATCATTGGCTGAAAAGGTAACGGTAGTGGTGGCTATTGGGAAGATATTCGATGGTGCATCGTTGCTAGCAACAAGGTTACTATCAATATTATCGGTTACTGTCACTGCGCTTAAGAAAGCACTAATAGCATCATCTGAAATCGCCGTCCCCGCTTCGTTAGTAGCGGCAACGGTAATGTTTTCCGGCGCTGTCACTATAGGGGCGGTAGTGTCATTGGTGTCACCGCCGTCGATGTCAGTGTTAATGGTGTTATCACCTCCACCACATGCTGTGAGGATACTAACAAGGGCAATAGTTAATACTGCTCGTTTGCCTTTATGAGTCTGTTTTAATAATTTCATGTATAAATCACTTTAATTAATTCTTTATTGAAGTAAGTAACTACTAATAAGCTTGCTAGTTACTTGATTAATTTATTTGTTTGGTGATATCTATTTGTCATTGTCTAAACTGGCTGAATGTTTGATGATGATTCTCGAATAATCTCCTAATCAGTATCATCTTGTTGATGTTGAGTTCATATTTCATTCATTTTATAGGACTAGTTTTACATACAAATAAATGAATGTTACCGATAACATAGTATGCTATTATTTTTTTATGGTCAACACGGTGTGGTTAAATACTGATTTGCTGAATAAAAAGTTACAGTTCATCAATAAAACGACCATATATAGGGTAAGTCGCTTTATATTTTGTGCTATATTTGAGCGCTTACAATCCCAGTAAAAAAATCATTTATTTGCTATTTTTCATCGTGCTGGAGTATTTGGATCGAACTTGATTCAAAGCGTACGATATTGGCGGTGAGCTAGGTAACCGATGAGTCTTTTCAGAAATAACTATGACTGTTGTTAATGATGTTAGTTTGGCATCTTAATTTTATTGTCTTTTAAATAACGGAGGTAAAAGTGTTTAATTATTGCCCAACATGTAATAGTGAAAATATTAAATTTGTCCAAGACAATTATTTTAAATGTGCAGATTGTGATTTTATTTATTATCACAATGTTGCTTCTTCTGTGGCTGCTATTATTGTTTTTAAAGGTAAAATTCTTTTTACAACGAGGGCACAATCACCAGGTTTAGGTTTACTAGATTTGCCTGGAGGCTTCGTTGACCCTAACGAAACTTTAGAACAAGCCTTATCAAGAGAAGTTAAAGAAGAATTAAGTATTGATATTAATAACTGGCAATATTTTTGTTCTCAACCCAATACATATCGGCCTAATAAGATTGAATATAGAACACTCGATAGTGTATTTATTTCTGAACAAAAAAAGACGCTTACATTTAAAATTCAAGAAGCAGAAATTAGCAAGGTAAGTTGGATAAGCCCTGAACAGATAGATTTTGATAAAATAGCTTTTACTTCTGTAAAGGCGGCATTAAAACATTATTTAGAAAAGTTATGCTAAATGCTATTTGTTGATGTGAAGTCTAAAATACCCAAGTTTAATAATATAGTGAATGAATGCTTAGATAGTTAACAGCCTCAATCCTGCTGCCTATGGCTCAACATCAAGCACAATCGTCAGTACAGCTGGTTTTCCTGTATGGTCAGATGCTAACACTTGAGGCGATGGCGTAGTACCCAATATAAAGACACAAGTCAAAGGTGTGATTATCGCAGGTAATATCGGAATTGATTATTCAAGACATTGCTGAGCCACTGCAACTCACTTCTGACGATGTATTGGTAATCGATGCATCACTATTCTAAGCAAGTACAGAAAGAGTCCTTTGGATACACCGATTTCACGTTTGAGCTCATTGGAGATAACCCTACACTGCAATTAACGGTTGTCGACACCGTGAATGGTATTTCAAGTGAAACTGTTGCCCTAGCAATATAAGGCTAAAAATACTTCCGAGCTATTATCTGAATAAATGTATTTACCTAACTTTTACCAAATTAACAAATCATTTCTTAAGTGACATATAAACTAATTTTTTTAATGCACTCAAGTATCAGACAAAAATTAAATAATTCTATGGCGTTTTGGCGGCGATAGCGCCATAGAGTATATATTCTAAATACAATGAATTTAGTTTAACAACTAGATGGCGCCTTTTAATGCATTATGTTTCAGTTCCTTCTGAAATTGATAGGGCATCCTCAATCTCAACACCTAAGTATTCTATGGTACTTTGTAGTTTTGAATGACCAAGCAGTAGTTGTATAGCTCTTAAATTCTTTGTTTTGGCATATATTAGTGATGCCTTTGTACGTCTAAGTGAATGTGTTCCATATTGAGTTATGTCTAGGCCTAGCTTCGATACCCAATTTTTGACTATATTTGCATAATTGTGATAACAAATATTCTGCCCTTGTTTTTTTGGGCTAGGAAATAAAAATCAGGCGAAGATAGTTCATTTTTACAAATCCATTGAATAAAGCATTGCTGAGTCTTGGGTGTTATTTCAAACTGAACTTCTTTGTGAGTTTTTTGTTGTTCTATCATTGCTCGAGATTGAATTAGTGAAGACGATGATATGTCACGAACTTTTAAGCTGATCAAATCACAAGATCTAAGCTTACTATCTATGGCTAAATTGAATAAAGCCAATTGTTCTAGTTTATTTTCAATTTCTAACCGTATTCTGATGCGCCACTTATATTTAGGTGAAAGTCTTCTAGTGTTAATGCTTTTTTCTGACCTACACGTTTACCCTTATTCCAAACTGCCATGATTAAACCCTACATTAAATATTGGAATAAAAGTTAAGGATAAAAAAGGGGGGATGAATATAAGTAGATAAAAAAATTTGGGTAATGAGGTTTATTGTTCAGTGATTTTTATGATCCATTTAAATGTACGGTTAAGTCATAATAAAGCATCCAATGCTGACAGTTTTAATATGACCTGTTACTAAAGTTAATTGAAAACTATTTAAGATTAAATAGTATATATAAATCTGTATGTAATAAGTAACATACTAAAAATAAAGCTTCTGAAGGCTTTGTATTATAAGAGGTAATGATGTAAATATTTATTGCATTACCTCTAATAGTACTATTTTGGAGGTGATACAAACAAACATGCCAAGTATACTGACCATGCAAACTATAAAACAGAAGTTAAAGCTGGCGATACCAATCAAGATAGCGCCACTTATAATCCATTTGCAGACTTAAAGTCGATGTTGAAAAAGTAGGGAAGGTATCTCACTACTTCAATACATCTTCTTGGATTAAGTACTGTTCATAACCTGTAATGCCAAAAAATCGAATAGATTTATTCTGCTTGATTTTTTTGGCAATCAATACCTCACCACAATATATCTTCACGACTTGTTTATCGCCATTGCTATCGGTTTCGTAATCATAATTTTGATTAAGTCTGAGGTTATCAAACTCAGTTTTCATTATTAGTTTCATTGATTGAATCATTCCGTTTATAATGAAGAAAACGTTAAATTTACCTAAGCGGTTAATTTATAACTTGTTGATATCTTTTTGTACTTGATACCCCTCGTCAGTCACAATGGTTTCGAGTACTTGAATGCGTTCACTCAGTACCTGTAGCTCTTTTCTAAGCGCATCATTTTTGCCATCGGCATCATTATTATGGGCAATTGTTTTGGCTTTGAATTCGAGGTGTTTGTTATACATCTTATACATAATGCCAAAGACCACACAGACAATAACAACCACCATAGTTGTACCACTCATATTTACTTCCTTTTATTGTTATTTTTAGTTTTTAACTATTTCTTGCTTATAAACTCAGGATTGAGCATAAGGCTGACAGTTTTCTCAGCCTAAATCTTGTTTATAGTAACAATATAACTGCTTAATGCTTTACAGGGAACTTTTCTCCTTCAAAGACAGTACCCCAAATTTTGATATCTTTAAGCTTTTTCGGATCTACTCGATACGGATCTTGCTCTAAAATAGCAAAGTCAGCCTTTTTACCTGCGACAATTGAGCCTATTTTATCTTCCCAGCGCATGGTCCAAGCTGCGTCAATAGTTATGGCTCTAAGCGCTTCATCAACCGTTAACTTTTCACCGGCAATATTTTTGTTGCCATTAATAGTAACTCTATTCACAGCAGTCCACGCCAGCGTTAATGGGCTTAATGGCGCCATTGGCGCATCTGAATGTAAGGTTATCGGTACCCCGATTTTCTTAGCTGTGCCTAAAGGTACCATCTTTCTTGCTCTATCTTCACCAAGCCATTGGTCGGCATAAATATCAGCTAAAATATACTGATAATAAGGATTTGCAGATACCATCATGCCTAGT
>Ga0209395_1005607_pt1 | contig 14075 bp, 29 predicted proteins | sample GOMGulsemesocosm_3_FD_184635 | JGI IMG/M metagenome (GOLD analysis project Ga0209395, IMG submission 184635) | Methane-oxidizing microbial communities from mesocosms in the Gulf of Mexico - GOM9D Gulf of Mexico (SPAdes) (version 2) | ecosystem: Environmental > Aquatic > Marine > Cold seeps... | reverse complement strand
CTTTTACTTAAGCTAAAACAACACCGCAACAGCTAAACACTGACACAAGTAAAACTCAAACACCATAACGCTGCTTGAGTGAGCGAATAGACCTTACATATAGTGCCTGAGTCTCTCGGTCTATACTGTAAGGCAACACCTGATCTAGAGACAGCTGCCATAGCTCGTCACCTTTTTCTTGTGGAAAACGCCACAACACACCATTGTGCCCACGCTCATAATCAGCAATAGCCTTGCCATACTGAGCCCCCGACTCCCTCGCAGCGCACCTAAGCCGACGCAAACGGCGTAAACCGAAAAACCAGCAAGCAATGGTATCGCTATACGCGTAACGAAGCATATGACTGGCAACCATCACCGCCAGGGAAACGCCGGCATATTCAGCAGACAAGCCAACCACTGTCGCCAGCTTAACCAGCACAAACGCTAGCACTAACTGCCCGAAAAAAGCCAACGTATCCCCGTAGCGGTGACGCTGCATCGCCTCCTCGTCCAGACGGTCAATCTCCGCATAAACATGCTGACCATCAATCTCATCTACATCAATTCCCTGCAGGTACTCCACGTCCACGGGGTTGATCGCGGGGCAACAACCCTTACGCACAAAATCATTGAGATCGATGGTAACGGGATGCCCGTTGCCCGTCACACCTTCCCAGGATGTAACTAGCTTATCGAGCGAACACTCTACGGCTTCCGCCACCGGCGACCGATCAAAGCCCAATGGCTCAAAACCTAATCTGTATGCGAAATGCTGCCTCAGGCTTTTGCGACGCTGATACTCTTCAGAGCCGTCGTCATCAGGGTGATAAAGATCTGCAGTAACATCAATACTCGACAACGGCACGTCGTCATACTCATTCTTGGCAATGCACCGCATCACTTGGGCAAGAACCAGCATGCCCTGCGTACCAAAGCGCTGGTTATGACATTCAGACCCAGCACCCGCACTAGGGATATCCTCTATTCTCATGAGGGCATGGTTTTCAAATGGCGACCCACACGAGGCATAAAACGGTATCTTTAACCGACGTGGATAATTGGGGTATAAGTGCAGCGTGATACGCCTCCCACTGGAAACATGTAGCTCTAAGCGCGTCTTACCTGATTCGTAAACCAACCCTGTCTTTAGGTCATCCATTGCCCAATTAGTCATGCCACTACACCTCGATGGGGGCAACAATTTCATCGATGATATATGCCCTGTCCGACTCCGATAATCCACCCCAAGACGGGGAACCGATATCCTTTCCTTTTTCCTGATGGAAGTGGATTTCTGATATCTCGACAGCCGATCTTGGGAAGTAGCGCTTAGGCCAATATTCAATCCAGCGTACCGTACTCAGCTTTCTCTTACTTGGAAAATACTGGTCTCGTACTTTCAGAACAATACCCTCCATACATGCCTGGATATTACTGGCTCCTTCCGGCAACACCTGCATCACTACCACAGGCGAGCCGTCGATCTCTCCAAAATACAAACCAATGGTCCACGTCTTATCTCGCCCATAATTCAGCAACTTCATTTTAATTCGATTCATAACAACCCCTACACATCCCCGTAATAGCGCTTTAAGCGCGTAATCAATTCACTGGCTTGCTCATCCGCAAGCAGCTGCTCGAAGACACTGCGTATCTGCGGTACCACAGCAGGCTGAAGGCCGACACGAATGCCATCCTCTCCCCCGAAGACAATCTCCCCCTTGAAGGCAAACTGTGACCAGTTAAACAGGTCTCCCTTTACCGACTCGCCCGAGGCGGCGGTCTGGTGGAAGGCGTAATATAGGTCTAGATAGCTGCTTGTGTTAAAGCCGACTTCTACACTGCCGTTGTCCGTCGTTAGCAAGCGCAATATGCCCGATATCGAGTTCTGCGTAAGATGGCAGTCCAGGTCGATATCACCCTCACAGAAGTTCAGCCCCTTGTGCTGAAGTCCGCCCCCCTCATCGGCAGGCTGATAGAAAGTTTTTTGGTTTTTGTAGTAGTAACCACGAGCGGCCAGACAGAACAGCCCCTCTATATAAGGCCATAAGTCCTGGGATAAGCGCTCCATGTTATCGAGCTGCTCGTCCCTGAGTAATACCTGCAGGTTGCGGCAACCGAACTCACAGCGCGTGGTGGCCACGAAGGGCTCTCCGCGCAGGCGCGATATCTCTTCTGATATAGCACTGGCCACACCGCCTCTGAACTTGCCGTCGCGGCCGGCGGGTAAGTTGCCGATCAAATACTCTTCTCGGGTACCCAATTCAGGAATGTGGTGAACCAGGGCCAAGGTGGCCGATAACACATCCAAGTAGAGACCCACGTTAGCGCGCGATCGCCTGGTCCGCATATAGGCGTCGTGAGCACCGGTGGCTAGGAGCATCCACTCGCTGCGCGTCAGCGGCGTTCGGGTACTGATTTTCTGTAGCACCTTCATTAGGTGAAAGCCCTCGTCAAAGCTGTCGTGGGCAATTTCGCTCCACACATCAGGTTGGTCGAGAAGGCGCTTGAGTACTTCGCCGTCTTTGGCTTCTGCGCTGAAGTATCGACGCATGCGCTCGAAGTAGCCGACGTTGCCGTCATTGAGTCGGAGCTGTAGCAGCTTACCGACGCGCGTTTTATCGCTGGTTTGTCCCATCGTGCAATTCACCTCCCATAGAAATTTCTATGGCACAGATTTAAACATACATTCCAGCAACAATGGTATCTTTTTCTCGGCATTTTGCCATCATTCTTTTTATTCTTACATTAGTGTTATAAAAGCCTGTATTTTGTCACACCGACCCCATTTTTTATTTTTAGCCCCTATTCCCTTGACCTTTACCCCCTCAACCACCCACCACAAGCCCCTTCCTATCCCTATTAAATAAGCCCCTTTTGTTTTAAAAATTGTTATATTCGTTTAATGCAACACAAAAACCCCAGCTCAAGCCCCTTTTTGCCAGGCGCAGCAACCCACAAAATCGACGGTACCGGCGCACTCGTCCCCAACGACCACCAGGCCGCCGGCACCCAGTTCGTACAGCAGCCGATCGCCCAAATAGATTGGAGCTATCTGGAGGCGCAGCGGCCGATCATATTAGGGCACGTCGAGGACATGCCCCCGTACTTACTGCAGACGGAGGTACAACGTATCCTCGGCGCCGCAGAGCACCTACAGACCCAGTTCTTGTTGAACACGTTATGGCATAGCGGGGCCAGGATCAGCGAAGCCCTGGCACTCACACGCGCCGACCTACACCTAGATGCCCCCTACCCTTATCTATCGTTGCCCAGGGCAAAGGTACGCGGCAGACCCAAGAAGGGAGCCCCGAAGCCGAGGTTCATTCCACTGTGTGACGAGGCCTACCTGCAGCAGGCACGCACCTACCTCGCATCGACCGCCGGACGCGCCGGCGATCGCATCTTCCCCTTCCACCGCCAGACCGCTGCGCGCCGGTTGGACCAGGTACTGCAGCAGCTGCCGTGGCAGCCCAGTATCAACGTGACATTGCACACGTTCCGGCACAGTTTTGCGGTGAACGCGGTGCTACATTTTGTGGACGTGGCCACGCTGCAGGCCTGGCTTGGCCATAAAAGAAGAGAAACGACAGAGATTTACACGCGCGTACTAAGCGCGGAAACTACGCACCTAATGGCGCGAGTCACATTTTAATAAAAGAACCAGGAAACCAACATGAGCAAAGAACAACAAGACGACCCCTTTATTAGCATTGAGTTTGAATATGGCCAGGTCACGCTTGACTCGATAGAGGATGCTCAGGATTGGGTTATAAAAGAGCGTACACATTATGCGTGGCTACAAGGCACTCTTAACCAGGACGGGAACCTAAGGCAGCTATACGACAACATCTTTAAAATTTTTACGACCGTAAATCAGCACGCCTCTAAGTATATAGCCCAGCAAGATCCGACCCAAAAAAACTCAATCCATAATCATCTAAAAAAAACGTTCAACTCATTAAGAGGCATCCACTATATTAGTTCAGAATCGCCAGGCGGGAATTTCGTTACTTCGACTCAAAGTAAACACGGCAACCTCATAGCGGCACACTCCTTAGCCTATCTAATGGAAGTGAATATCGGGAACCAAACGTCAAATTCTGTGACTGGAATATTGCTCGCCCGCGATTTCAAAAAAGGCAGTCAGGACACCCTGGACGCCAACGATAAGACTTTCTCGACGCTGCGCCGGAGCTGGTCAGAAAAATTATCAGCCACCAACCAGAATATGCAGGGAAAGGTTGAAGAGGCCAAGTTAGAGATAGAACTCTTCACAGAAAGGCTTGAGACTCTAGAAGAAAGCTATCAAGAACAGATTGGGGATCAGATAAAAATATTTTCTTCTCACCTCAACGATTCGATAGCTGAGCTACAGAGCTTAACGGAAACCTACGACAAAAAAATGGCCGTGCAGTCGTCTGTTAAATACTGGAGAGACAAGTACAAAAAACACAGAGCACTTACCTTTGTTTTCGGCAGTACTACGCTTGCCGTATCGATAGGCTTTGTCATAGGGTTTTATATTGGCATACAAGATGTTTTAACCGAGACGTTTGCGAAAACCCCGCTATGGAAAATAGGCTTTACCCTGGCCCTCTCCTCCATGGGGGTCTGGCTAACGCGACTCAGCTCAAAAATATTCATCTCAAATCTTCACCTCATGACGGACGCAGAAGAACGTGTGACAATGACACAGACATATCTCGCCTTATTGCGTGAAGACAACTTGAATGACAGCAACGACCGACAGCTCATACTGCAGACGCTCTTCAGACCCAGCACGGACGGCTTCATCAAAGAAGATAGTTCGAGCCACTACTACGACTTGATTGGGAAACAGATAGAAAAGTAACAAAAAAGGCCGCTATACAGCGGCCTATCAACAAGCAAAGGAGCCGACTACCTGCTTAATCAGGATTGCAGCGAGCGGCCATGATTGGGTTTACATTACCTTGAATCGCCTCGATCCTATTGGCTCGCTGGCACTCCCACGGGCTAACTGGGTATTGCTTGTTATCCCACATACCTATTCAGCTATACACTTAGTAATTTTAGTTACGATGTTTTTCTCTAAAAGAGATAAGCTTCTGTAGCTAAAAAGCATGGTTTTTTCATCATCTGTCAGTAAATACATGTCCTTCATGTTTTTATGATCTTTTGAAAGATCTTGACCCGTCATAATCCATTTTTCAGAAACCCCAAATAGCTCAGCTAAAGCAATTAGAGTCTTAGCCGATGGATCACTACCATCTTTCTCTAGATTCGAAACAGTTGATTTACTAAGGCCTCCGCAGGCTTGACCTACATTGTCTTGACTCATTTTCAGGTTTTTTCGTAATTGAATCAAACGGCTTCCAATAGTTTCGATCATTTTACTGGTTCCTAATTGAAGCTAATAAACGATACGCAAGCTGTTTTTCAATCGGACTTAATACCCTGTACATAGACATTATCAATTGCTCATCCTGTGTAAGCCCGCTCTCTCCATCTGTATGAACTAAATCAAGCCAACCGTCTTTAAGGTCAAAGCATTTTTCTATGTGCCTGGCAGTTGAATGGCCGATGTTTTTTACGGGGCTAGATCCAATCCAGTTGTTAGTCTGAGGATAAGACCGATCAATTTTGCTAGCAAACGCAGATATTCTTTTGCTCTTCTCTGAACTTAATTGTTCAGACAAAAACCTAGCATTATTTCTCCGTATATCATTAATTCCACTCATTTGTTTTTACCGTGCTTATCCAGCACATCATTTACAAGTACTATTGCCTGATCCCTTTCTTCAATTAAGCCGATAGCAACACCATTACCCGTAAGCAAGTGCCCAAAAGCCTCTTGGTGAGTAAACTCAATTATTGGATTCGAAGCGTCCATTTCTTTCACTGTTTTTACCCCTTGCTTGTCGCAGCCTGCAAAACAGCAGCAGACAGACTAAAAATACCCGATGCAATTAAGCACATACATGCGGCAGTGATACTTTCATAGAAACCAGCTGGCACTACAGCGACTAAACAAAGAACCATCATTATTTTTGCTACTGTGTAATCAACGCCCATCATTTTATCCCTGTTGTTTTTCTAGGTCATTTTCAAGCTTTGCAATGACTGACTCGTGAAGCTTAATCAGCTCATTGGACTTTTCTTCATGCTCAAAATATTCAAAGCGAACTTTGAAATATAAGTAGGCAAAAATTGCCGCAATAATACTTACTACGCATATAATTAAAGCTGCACCCATAACGGTCTTATCGTGTGCCGTGACATTTATAGTAAAATAATCCCATAGTAGCTGCCCAAGTAAACCAGCTAATAAAATAGCTACTAAAGACAACATTCCCTTCATATTCTCGTTCATTTTTTATCCTGTTTTTAATTTGAGCCGCAGCGAGCGGCCATAATTGGGTTTGTATTGCCCTGAATCTGTTTAATTCTATCTGCGCGGATACATTCCCACTGGCTAACGGGGTATTGCTTGTCCCAAGCAGTCATTAGCCGCCTTTGTGGCTTACCCATTTTGTAGCGTTTGTACACTGCATCCATATAAAGATATGTCCTCGCTATCCGCCCACGGGCACTTGCAGGCGGCTCGGCCTTTCTGCCCTTGATCTTCATAGGGCAGCTACCAAAGCTACTGCCACCGCTCACTGAGGCTACAAAGTTGTAGTTTTTACGGAGAGCATTCACAGCACCAATAGCGGGAAACAGGTTGTATAGATCGGCCTGCATCAAGCGATACTCAGAATTCGCTTTACTTGCACAGTTACGCCCTTTGAATGCCTTACCCTTTCTGTCCACGCAGCTAGTGTGGCCTTCGCGCCACTCACTGAATGTGCGGCCAAAATTTTCAGCAGGTACAACATGCTCGGCCTCTGTTCTAGCAGCTCTTTTTTTATACTTGGTGACAGTAAATCCTTGAGGGATAATAATCTGCTTTTTTCTAGTAAACGTAGCTCCGCAGTAAACAGTCTCCCTGTGGTCGTTATAGACCGACTTATAGAGGTGTTTTTTCGCCTTGTTAAATGATTCGTTACTTGTATTCCCAGAGGAAAAACACTGGCCTGATAAAAGTAACATTGCTGCAATTAATATATACTTCATTTTTTCCCTAGGTACTCTCTACTGGGGTATTAACCCCATCATCATCAATTAAATTCATTAGCTGGCGCTTTGTTGTCGCATGAAAATCACCACACCCAGTATGTGGGTCTACAGCTTCCCAGCATACGGACTGTTCAGGCTCATAATAGCCGTGACAAGTGATTTCATAACCGCGATATTCATAATCATAAGGCGCTTCACTACAGGCTTTTTTAGCTGATCCTAAGGGCATTGTTTTATCCCTGTTGTTTCAAAGGCTGTTTAAGCCACTTAATTAGTTCATGAGCTTCTACCAGATCGCTATTAGAGCGAGGCTTGTAGCAAGGCTCTGCTGGCCTGTCCGTGGCAAATTTCTTGCCATACTGAATGTCTATCTTGAAACCGAGAGCGCAGGAGCTTATGCCGCCAGTTCCATCGTATGCCTTACAGGCATCGTCACAGTTTCGTTTTTTAGATAGCTGCATTTTCTAGGTGCTTGTTATTTTTCAGTTTCGGCTTCTAATAGAATTTTGACATACTCGCTAACTGAAATATCAAGCTCAGCTGCTTTTGACTCTATCGTTTTGTAGCAACTTTCGGATACTCTAGTTGACAGTTTTTTGTCTGCACTAAGAAAGCGTCTCGAATCTATTGTCGAACCTCCGAAAAAACCGCCAAGTCCTAAAACAAAAGCCAATGGCATTCCTATAGCACCACCCATTGCAGCGACTCCAACACCACCAAGTGAGGCACCAATCAATATTCCAAAAGTAGTTAAACTAAGCTTGCCGCCCTCTTGTTTACTTACATTAATCCAAAATCCTTTCCACTCTGCTTTGAAAGATGGATTATTCCTATACATTGGAATTAAAGACTTAATACTAGCAACGTCATATTCTTTAAACATTAAGGTCAACGCATCTTTATGTTTACGATATTTTTCTGGTATTTCAGATATTTCTTCTAATGTACTCATTTTTTTTCCGTGTTCCTTGATTTCAAGATTCACTATAAATATCGACAGGTTTCCCCATGAATTGAGGAAACCTTTTTAACTCTTTAACCACTACTTCAAGAGACTCATAGTTCGCCCCATGAATTGTCATCTCCCAACGCTTATACAGGCTGAACTCACTATTACGATCCCCAATTAGCGAGGGCCATACAGTTGATGCGTCGTAAAACCTAATTCCAAATTTCACGCCTGTCTTGTTTATTTTCACATTAGATTTTGAAAACTCATAGAGAGCCGTCAACAGGTCAAAGCAAACACTATTTGGAGCACCGTTCATTTCAACATAGGCATAAGTTATGCCACCCTCTGAGGAATCATCCCAAATATTTACCGAGAACTTCTCTATAGAGCTGTTCTCAAATTCGGCATCTAACTCACTCTGTAAAGTAGACTGTTTTTCATGCCAAGCCTTTAGGTCAGAAACATAGCTATTCCTGCCTTCTTTAAATGCTTTTTTCGACCGACTCTCAGCATTTTTTTTACTTACAAGCATTACTGTTTTTTCCCTTGTACGCCTATGCGGCGAGTAATTGTGGATGGTTTGTTAGGTGGGCTATATCGGCACAGTCTTCAATCCAGTGGCGATACTCGTCACCTCCTGGCTCTACGGCCTCTGCAATTGGATTGCTGTAGCCATTAACACCAAGCACAAGAGTATCTTCTATTTCTTCATGCAGGCATCCGCTGAAAGCATCAGTAAACCCTAACTCTTTCCAGAACTTCAAGCCGTCACTTCCACCACAAGTAGTAGCTTTCAGGCGTACACGTTTAACGGTGCTAGGAAGAGTCGCAACCCAGTCATTAAACACTTGCGCTCCTACACCCTTCCCGCGCAGGACAGGCGGGACATAAAGCATGTAAACATGCCCAACTTCGGCTGAGTATTCGGCATCTATATAAGGCTCGTCTTTATGAATATTCTTAAAACCTTTAACCGCTCCTAATTCCATCGCTTTATCCCTGATGTTCTTGAGCCGTATTTTCAGACTCTTTAAGCTTAAATGCTGGGTGCAATATCTCGCGTGTTCCGTTGCAATCACACGCCCTTATATAGCCGTCCTGCTCAAACAGCTCTGAGCGCCGCGCTGCGGCTATGACAGCTCTTATTTTGTTCAATGGGTGCATGACCTTGCCCCCAGCTTGAAGGTAGGCATCAATGCACAAATCAGGATCACCAGACCACACCACATCAACGCCATTTTCGAGCATCAAATTCTTGAGGGATTGGGCGATAGTTGGCATCTGTTTATTTCCCAGAATTTTTTATTGTTATATCGGCAAGGTCAAAGTCTTCTGGAACTTCGATAATCTGACTATGCCAAATTTTACCGCCTTCCTCTGTATATTTTTTAAAGCGCTCATAGGAGTTATCACCCATTCCATTGATGCCAGGTGCGTCCAATATTAAAACTTCTACCTTCTTAACCTTCATTACTTTTACCCCGTGTGTTCTTTGTCGCAGTTATGCCAACAAAAAACCATGTACCCCAGCGTCAAAAGCCCCCAAACAACCTTCCCAAGACCCCAAGAAACATAGTCACCACTTTGGATGTAGGGTATGAAATATGATGTTGTAGAAACAATCAAAATTATTAATGTGGCTATAAACCACTGCGTTTTCTTACTCATGTTTTTTCCTAGGTTCTTCTATTGATCTTTATGTTGCTTAACATAATCTATTTTCGGGTCATGTGAACTTCTCGTCATCGCAAATAATCGGCTTAATTCTGAACCCTCATCTTGCTCACAGTTTGACTCAGCAATCAGCACCATAAGCATTGAGTGAAGCACTTCCCGTTTCTCCTCATGTATGAATCCTGTCCTTTTTTCATACAAGCTAACAAAGTTATCGGCCTTTTTTGAAAGAGCCTCAATCAAAGATTTGTCGCCCTTACCGTCTAAATATACTGCTACATCAGTATTCATTATTTTATCCTAGGCTTGATTTAATGATAAAAATTAGAAAGCTCAATATTGTTACAAACGACACAACAAAAACCACAAGAGGCTCGACGCCCGATCGCTGGTATTGTTTTTCTGTTCTGCATATTTTGACTACACCTGTAATTGGGCACGCATGTAATTTAGGATAGCCCGTTTCGGGGTTATATTCGACTTCACACTGACTTACTACTTTGGCAACCATTTCTTGCCTTATTTTTGATAACGCCATGCCTTATTTCCCAGATGTTTTTATGGTTATATCGGCAGGGTCAAAGTCTTCTGGAACTTCGATAATCTGGCTATGCCAAATTTTACCCCCTTCCTCTGTATATTTTTTGAAGCGCTCATAAGAATTATCACCCATTCCATTGATTCCAGGAGCGTCTAATATAAATATTTCTACCTTCTTGGTTTCCATTACTTTTACCCCTTGTCCTGATTGTCGAGTCTATACGCTTTAACATTGACCGCCACGCAGCAATAAATAATAAGAGAAGCTATTGCGATGCCTGCTGAATTTGTAGAAAATCGTTCGGCTGGGTACTCATTCCCCAAGTACATGCAAGCAAGAGCAGTTAATACCAATACAGGGAAGCCGACAACAATGACCTCACGTCGAACTTTCCTTCTTTCACGTTTTAGCTCAACTTCAGCCAAATATCTAAAATTCATAATCACTCCGCCTACAAATCCAAGCCCTAGACTAAGCGATAGTCCAATTTTCATTATAATTTCTGCAGTCATATTTTTTCCTAGGTATCTGTTTTGGGCGCGGCACTAGCGGCAATCGCTACTGCGGGTCGAGTAAAGCCGTGTGTTTTTAAGTAGTTTTCATCAGCTTTAGCAGCGGCTTTCTCGCTTGCTTCTATTTGCTCTACAGACACTTCCAAACCCTCCCTTAGCTGAAACCTGATCTGGCGCAACAATGACAATTCAACACTTTCCGAATACTTAAACTCAGAATTAAGAGAACGCATATACAAGCCTAATCCTGCATACCCGCACAGAGAGAGAAAGGCCAGATTAGAAAGCACTGCAACAGTAGCTTTATCATCAGCATAGGAGGTGCATGTAGCCACCAAAATTATTGCAATAATGAACAACAATGTATGTGCCCAGTCTAAATATTTCATAGTAAATTTACTCATGTTTTTTCCTAGATATTTTTATTGACGACTGAAGAATCAAAATCGCCCAAATCTATGCGGTTTATTATCCGTTGAAATGCTAACCGCTCGGCATCTTTGGATGCTGCTTTGTCCCAGTTGTCATTATTAGAAGACCGGTCACGATCAGCTAATAGCTCACTTTCTTTACTGGATAGCCAGCTAAGTAGTTCTTGCTTGTTTAAAAAATCACTCATGCGTTTTTTCCCTGTTAGTTGATTGGGCACAATTGCTTACTTACCAGCCATCCAGATTGCTCTGTATAAGTCATGTAGCTTTCGCAAATTGTTGTATTCGGTGAGCGAAGAACATATTTGACCACTACTCCATCAAAACCGGGCTTCTTCACTACATCAATAATTGATATGTGGCGCTTAAATAAAAATTCCTTAGAGATTGCTACAGCATCCCCATAGCTTTTGAGTCGTTGCTGCTTTTGCTGATAATCTACAGCTGCCGAATACATATCATCTTTCTCTGCTGCAAGTGCTTGTGTTGCAACAAATGAGATAAATGTAATGGCTAATAAAGTCTTAATAAATTTCATGGTCTTTTCCCTTATTGGTACATTTCTGGAAATCGAGCCTTAAGCTCAATCTGTTGTTCTTCATGCCATCCTTGATTCCACTTCTCCAAAGGGGCTACACCAGAGCCGACCTGACCGTCAGTATTTTTAACTAGATAATCCATCATTTTCGGATCTTGGCACGCCGCAACTATACCGCTCTTATATGCTTCTTTACCCAATTCAAGTGGTGACATTTATTAATCCTGTTCCTGCTCTTCAATCCAAGCTAATAGCTCTTTGTTTATCTCATCAATAGACATGTCTGTTTCATTAACAAGCCTCCGATATTCCTTTGCAACTAATTCCTTATCCATGCAAAGCATTATAGCGTGAGCGCTCACGAATAACAACTATTTATCTAGCTTAATATCCCTTTTTTTATACAGCTCTTCCGCATACTCAGACACAGCCTTTCGGTCTTCTGGGTGATAGATGATCGACCCTTTAACCAAGCCAGCGTCTTTGATTTTTTTAGCCCTGAGCCTTTGCCGCTCTGCTGCTGATCGTGCTTTTTTTTCTGCCATTCAATACTCTACTTTTCTAGCGAGGCACGATGCCGCTGCAAGACCCTTTAGGGTATTAACTGGGACTAACTGCCCAGACCCTTAACGCCTGTACAACCGCTTATCCGCGCCTGTTGTTTACGTTCTGCCGCTGCTTATTTACGCTTTGACAGACTATTTCTAAAATAATTTTTTACTTTTTTACTGCCACAGTTTCGACACGCATTAGCTGACCCTAAGTCCATCCAATGATATTTGTGCGAGCAATTCCCGCACACAAATGCCTCCATCCCTTTTGGGATTGGCCTATCTTCAAAGGACATAGACTCAGACCTTAATCGCTTTTCTTCCCTAGCTGCATTTTTAAAAGCCTGTCTTTGTTTCTCGTCAACCTGAATACTCTCTAAAGCTTTTTGTTCAAGCTTGGCTCTATTCGTCTCGACCTGACGCTTATACTCCTCTTCTTCCAAGGCTATTTTATCCAACCTAGCTTGCCTAAGTCTTGCCTCTTCTAGCTGCTCAGCATGAGCCTGCTTCATTTTCTCAATAAACGCCGCAGTGTTTTTAATAAACAGCTCCCTTTCATCTTCTGATAGAAGCTGACCTGAACCACCACCTGTATACATGGGTTTTCCGTCATGTTCAGGGTATGTTTTTTTGAAACATTCAGAGCCAATTACTGTTAACTCTCCCCTATCTTGAACGACATATATGTTTGTGAGCAAACGATTACAATTATTAATTTGGCAATAAACCCTATTTTCGCGCTCGACCTTAACTATTGCTAACAATTCCATTCCATTGTCCTGACAAACTTTTTTTAAAAAAATAATCTATTTTTTACAGCAGAGGTTTACGCCTCTGTACAAAATACCCAATTCTCATTATCGAACAACCATTTAAGGTTATCCTTAACAAGCATTTCAAGATAATGGTTATTAACTGATATATACCCATTCTCACATGTGATGCAATCAATTATCACCTCTTGCTCACCGCTTTCATTGCCATCAATACGACAAGCCACCTCCAATAGTAGCTCCTTGGAATCTCCGTTTTCACCTTCGTATTTAAGCGTCACAGGACAGTTCCAAAACTCCTTACGGCCACATATTTCATCCCTTAATATTTTAAACTTAAAGTCCCCCATTAATAATGAATCTAATTCTTCCGTAAGAGTCTTTTCTTCCTCCTCCTGCGCCCCAAATTGCTCATCATGGTATTTAGCCTCTAGCTTAGCGAATTTCTCTTTAGCTGAAGATAACGCCGCACCTTCCTTAGAATTGAAAATCCACTTTTTATTCTTAACCGAAGCAAATAAAGCCATATCCACATCTTTATCAGAATATGCAATAAACTCTAACTGCCAGCCTAGCGGTATTTTAGGCCACTCATAATCAGGCTTAACAACTTCTTTTAGTGCTATTTTAACTTCCTGTAATTCCATTCGATCAACTCCGATATTCCAATATTACCAATCAATAGTTTTGAGGGTATCTGTCGCTATCTCTCCAAGAAAAAAATAACTTCACAGATACATAACTAATAAACAAGCTCAACAATGAATTTATTGTCGCTAAAAACCAAAACGGTTCATTAAGCTCTAAGATGTTAATCTCAACAATCATCAATAGAGCTGATGATATAAAAAACGCGATACAACCAGATAAAATTTTAGGGTTCATTATTAATTCCTTTTACTTCCAATATTGTTAATTAGTTAAAAATGACTTAACCGACACACCTTTAGGGGTTAACTTATAAAAAGGTGTTGTAAATTCTTTTGTCGGGAATTTCTCGATTAAACCAAGTTTTATTAA
>Ga0209395_1005605_pt1 | contig 14078 bp, 13 predicted proteins | sample GOMGulsemesocosm_3_FD_184635 | JGI IMG/M metagenome (GOLD analysis project Ga0209395, IMG submission 184635) | Methane-oxidizing microbial communities from mesocosms in the Gulf of Mexico - GOM9D Gulf of Mexico (SPAdes) (version 2) | ecosystem: Environmental > Aquatic > Marine > Cold seeps... | reverse complement strand
CTGCAGTTGGTAATGCTCCTGACTGGCGATTGCGGATTTGAAATTGTCGGCACTTGTCTGCTGAACACGCACAGTAACCCCGAGGCTTTGTTGCAGTTCTTGCACAATGTCCGATTCTGGCATATTGGCTTTGAGCATTATCGCTAGCCGCTCGACAATGTTTTCAAGTTCTCTAATGTTTCCTGGCCATTGATGGTTGAGTAGTAAAGGTGTCGTTTGCTCGATTATTTGGCGGTAGCTTTGCTCGCTGGTGTTTTTCAGTTTAAAAAAGTGATTAATCAACAAAACCACATCTTCGATTCGCTCACGCAGTGCTGGAACAGATAAATTCAGCACATTAATGCGATAGAATAAATCTTCTTTGAAGGCGTTGCTGGAAATCATTTGTGTTAAGTTACGGTTTGTTGCGGTTATCACCCTGATATCTACTTTGAGTACAGTGTCTGAGCCCAGGCGCATAATCTCTTTTTCCTGCAGTGCTCTTAATAATCTTCCCTGTAAGCTAAAAGGCAGTTCGCCAATTTCATCCAGGAACAAGGTACCTTTATTGGCCAGTTCAAACAGGCCGCTTTTGCCAGTTTTGTGGGCTCCGGTAAAGGCTCCCTCCTCGTAGCCAAAGAGCATACTCTCCAAGAGAGGTTCAGGGATTGAAGCGCAGTTAACAGCGACGAAAGGCCCGGACGCTCTGTTGCTGGCCAAATGGATTCCCTGAGCGATCAGCTCCTTACCGGTGCCGGTTTCGCCCTGAATAAGAACAGAGGCGTCTGATTTGGCAAACTGTGCGGCTCTGGTGAGCAGTTTTTTAAATCCGGAATTTTCGCCCAGCATATTCTGCAGAGAAAACTTTGCCACTAAACCTTTAGATCGGGTGTCCAGACGTAAACTCTGCTCGGCCTTACGTATGGTTTTCACATCTTGAAAAGATGCCACAGCACCAATTAATTTACCCTGATTAAATACTGCGATCCGATTGCTCAGTACTTGAGTATCGCCAATCTTTAATAGTTGGTTGTACTCAGATTTCTCGCTGCGCAGCACTTGATCCAGGGCAAAGTTAGGCAATACAGTTGAAACAGGCTTTTTAAGGACTTGTTGTGCATCTATCGCCAAAATCGATTCGGCCTTCGGGTTGAACTCCTCCACCTTCATCTGTGCATCGATATAGATAATGCCATCTTCAACTGAGCGCAATATTGCCTCCAGTTTTTCGCGTTTCTCCCGTGCGACTCTGAGACTTAAAGCCAATTGTTGAGCAGATATTAGTGCCTGATGTATGGCATCTTGCGAGTAGATAAACACACTTTTGGCATGCATTGATTCTGCGATGTCACACACATGGCTGGCGCCTATGATAATGCAGTTGGGACGTTGCACTACGCGATCTACCAGATCTACAACTTCTGCCACACTGTGATAAATATATTGTTCCACATTGATATTAAACAGGCTCGAGTAGTGCTGCAGTTGCTCAATGGGTTGGTTGTAGTTTATGAAAACGGCTGTGCTTGCCAAACGCTTTGCCCGCCACAGGGCTTGCATTACATCAAAGCCAGAGACTTGGATTTTGACCAGTGGGGTGTGCAGTTCCATTGCCTCTATCATTAGCGCATTACCGCCACCGGCGATGATGACCTCTATGTCTCTTCTGCCATCTAACGCCAATAGTTTGGATTGATTTTGTTCGGCGATAAATTCATGCAGCTCAAATTCAACCGACCAGTGCTCTTGTCTGCGTACGGTGTTGAGCAATTTACTGAGTCTGGTTTGTGAGATGAAGGCCAGTTTAATAGTCATACAATAGGCGCCTAGTGCGTTGTTTTTCTGGAATATTTGCTTAGTTTTGCGACAGTGTTTCAAGTCAGTGTGTTATTTATAGGACATTTTTTGTACTAAGTAAACAATGATTTAATTTTTAATTTATAAAATACAAGCAGTTATGTTTTTTGGCGCATTAGCTGCTATATGTAAAGGTGAAGGTGAAGGTAATGAATCTATAGTGTCACTAAATCAATATTGGGATGACCATGACAGAGAGTTCACAGGCATTGAATAATTCGGCAAAACCACTCAGTGGATTAACGGTGTTGGAGTTGGGGCATTTTATCGCTGCGCCGCACTGCACCCGACTAATGGCGGATTTAGGTGCCAGCATTATCAAAGTAGAAGCGCCGAAAAGCGGAGACCCTATTAGAAGCTGGGGAATGATGAAAGACGCCAACACTTTATGGTGGTCAGTGCACGGGCGCGGCAAACAATGTATTACTTTGAATCTCAAGAGCGAACGCGGAATCGCCATTGCGAAAGCGCTGATTGAGCAAGTCGATATTGTAGTCGAGAACTTTCGTCCCGGTCAGCTGGCCAAGTGGGGGCTCAGTTACGCTGATATGCAGCGCATTAATAGCAGAATTATTTTAGTACATATATCAGGTTACGGTCAGAGTGGCCCCTATAAAGATAGAGTCTCCTTTGGATCTATCGGCGAGGCCTTCGGCGGCATCCGGCATTTGACCGGTTACCCTAAAGAAGTGACTGATTTACCTCCAGTGCGTACTGGGGTCAGTCTGGGAGATAGTCTGGCCGGGATGTTTGGGGTTATTGGCGCACTCAGCGCCGTATATCAGCGCGATGTTGCGGGCACGGGTGTTGGTCGTGAAGTCGATGTAGCGCTGTACGAGTCGGTCTTTAGCTTAATGGAGGGAGCACTGCCCGAGTACGGCGAATTTGCTGCTATCAGGCATCCAACCGGATCCGCTATCCCCACAGCAGCACCTTCCAATACATACAAGTGTGCAGATGGGCAGTGGTTGGCGATTGGTGCCAATGGCGATAAAATTTTTAAGCGCTTATGTCAGATTATCGGCAAGCCAGAATTGGGCGAAAGCGATTTGTATGACAGCAACCCCAAACGGGTGGCCAACGCTGCAATGCTGGACAACCTGATCGAGAACTGGACTTTAACTCAGGAGTCGAAAGTCGCTGAAAAACTATTGCTGGACAATGATATCCCCGCAGGACGGTTGCTGAACATTGAAGATTGCGCCAAAGACCCGCACTACCAGGCAAGAAATATGGTGATGCAAGTAGCAGATCCGCGCTTTGGCGAAGTCACTCACCCAGGAGTAGTGCCAAAGTTTGACGCAGATGATGGCAGTGTCAGCTGGCCGGGACCAGCGGTGGGTGCCCATAACAGCAAAATCTACACTGAACTACTGGCGATGGATGCAGCGACTTTAGCTGAACTCGAGCAACAGGGGGTGATATGAACACTGCAGTGACTTTAATTGAAGTCTCTCCACGAGATGGTTTTCAATCAGTGGTGCCTATTATCCCGGTCGCCGACAAAGTCGCCATTATCCGGGCGCTGAGCGATGCCGGGTTAAAGCATATTGAAGTAGGTGCCTTTGTACACCCTAAAGCGATACCGCAGATGGCGGACATAAACCAGCTGCTGGTCGAGCTAAGGAAAGACACTGACTGCATTAATAACTTTGAATCAATAGTGTTAGTGCCCAATCAGCGTGGCACAGAACTGGCTGCACAGCAGCATTGTCAGAGAGTCAATTTTGTCTTTTCGGTCAGCGAAGCACATAACTTAAAAAATGTGCGCAAGAGCATCGATCAATCATTACATGAGTTGCGAGCGGTGCAGCAAGTAGTTGAGCAAAATCCGCAGATGCAACTCAGAGTCAGTTTAGCCACAAGTTTTGACTGCCCCTTTGCCGGTGCTGTCGATCAGCAACGTTGTTTAGAGGTGCTGGCACAAGTGTGCGACATCTGTCCGGATGCGCAAATAGCACTGTGTGATACTACCGGTAAGGCCCATCCCTTTGCAGTGGAGCGTCTGTTTAGCGCAGCTTTCGAGCAGTTAGCTGGCTCTCACCCGGTAATCTTTCACTGTCATGATACTTACGGTATGGCCATTGCAAATGTCGCAGCTGCCTATCGGGCGGGGGTGCGCTTTTTTGATACCGCAGTGGCGGGGTTTGGCGGTTGTCCTTTTGCCCCGGGCGCCAGCGGCAATGTGGCCACAGAAGATGTAGTGTATTTTTTTGAGAGCGCCGGCATCTGCACGGGTATAGATACAAACAAATTAGCGGTTGCTATCAAACTTGCAGAGCAGATTGAAGGGGCGCAACTGGGTGGCTCAATCAGATTGCTCAATAATCAATAATCAATAAAAAACTGGAAAAATAACAAGAGAGGGATATAGATGAAACATTTTAAAACAGGCCTGGCAGCGGTACTACTAAGTGCAGCGGTTTCTATGCCGACACTGGCGGAAACGACCTTGCGAATTTCACTGCAACTTCCGCTGAAACATCACTTAGGGCAAAATTTGCTGCAGTTTAAAGAGCAGGTTGAAGCGGCCAGTAAAGGGGATTTGAAAATAGAAATTTACCCTTCGGCGCAGCTGTATAAAGACAAGGAAGTGCCTAGTGCAGTGGCATCTGGCGCCATTGAGATGGGTGTGGCGTCGCTGGCCCGTTTTGTCGGCACAGTGCCTGCCGTGGATCTTTTCTACGTGCCCTTTATGTTCCCCTCAGAGGAGCTAGTGCAGAAGGCGACGGCGCCAGGCAGCAGTATTCGCCAGCCCTTAGATGATGCAATTCTTAACACTGGGGCGCGGGTTTTGTGGTGGCAGGCCTATGGGGGAGTGGCGCTTTTATCTAAAGGTGATCCGATAGTAAACCCTGAAGACATGCAGGGGAAAAAAGTGCGAGTATTTGGCAAAACACTGGGTGATTTTACCAAGTCAGTCGGCGGCGCTCCTGTTGTTATGTCCGGATCAGAGCAGTTCTTAGCTTACCAGCGCGGCACTGTAGATGCTGGAATGACTGGGGTTGCTGCAGTAATGCCGCGCAAGCTGTACCAAGTGATGGATAACCTGACGGTCACTAAACATGCAGATATCGAGTTTGTAGTCATCATCAATGATAAGGTCTGGAATAACTTAGATGACTCTCAGCGGGGCATCATTGCCAGCGCCAGTCGTAATGTGGAAATAGATTTACGGCAAAAAATGGTGCAAATCGAGGCAGATGCACTGGCTGAATCTAAGAAGAACATGAAAGTGTTCGAACTTAACGACCAGCAGATAGCCGCCTGGAAAAAAGCCACAAGCTCAGTGGTAGACGGCTATGTAGAAAATTCAGGAGCACTGGGAAAGCAGTTGATTGAGGCAGCTAAAAAGCTGTAATTTTTCTATTTATGATTGACTAAAGCTGCAGTAATGCAGCTTTTTTATAACAATAAGATCGATAGCTATGGCGCTGATGTGCCTTAGTAACATGGAGTATCAATGAAAAGCTGGATAGAGCAACTCAGTCGCCTGAGTGCATTGCTGGGCGCATATTTGTTTTTTTGCATAGGGCTGATCATTGCCTATGAAGTCGGGGCCAGGTACTTGTTTAATATGCCGACTATCTGGGTGGAAGAAGTCTCCAGAGTACTGCAGTTATGGGGCTGCTATCTATCCATGGCCTGGATTTTAAAGCAGCGTAAGATGATTCGTATCAGTCTTTTATTAGAGCGCTTATCCGGGTTATACGCCAAACTTGCCGAACTGCTCTCCATTACTATTATCGGGCTCTTCTCGGTAATTATTATTTACTACGCCAGTGTCATTACTCTTGATTCCGTGCATCTAAATCGACACACCTCCAGTATGTTGGGGCTGCCTTCCTGGGTGTTCGAGCTCTCTATCGTCATAGGTTTTGTCTTGTTGCTAATGCAGTGTCTGGTGGAGTTTATGGTGGTTTGCCAACAGGACAAGGTCAGTTTTAAGACGGAGCACGATATATGACTATTTTGTTAGTACTGTTGTGCATGTTGGCGCTAATGCTAATAGGGGTCCCCATCGCCTTTACACTCGGTGGCATGGGCTTAAGCATGTTAATACTGGCGGATTTTTCGCCGCTGATCGCCTCCCAAGCCCTGCTTAGTAGCATTGATAGCTTTATCTTGCTATCAGTACCGCTGTTCTTGCTGATGTCAAACGTATTACTAAAAGGTGGCGTGGGCAGCGATTTATTTAATGCGGTACAGAGCTGGGTGGGTCACTTACCGGGGGGGCTGGGTATAGCGACAATTCTCTCCTGCGCTTTCTTTGCCGCTATCTCCGGATCATCTGTAGCCACCGCCGCGACTATTGGCACTGTGGCTATTCCGGAAATGATCAACCGAGGTTATCCAAAACACTTTGTCTATGGCCTGCTAGCGGCCGGTGGCACTTTGGGAATATTGATCCCGCCCTCAATTCCGATGATTGTCTATGGCGTGATCACAGAAGAATCTATCGTCGACTTGTTTATGGCAGGTATAGGTCCCGGGATATTCTTAGTGCTGCTGTTTACCGGCTACTGCGTTTTCTTTGCGCTGCGTCACAAAGCGCAACAGCGCCCAGCCAAGGCGGACATGCAGCACAGGTTGGCAGCGAGTTTGCGCGCTAGCCCGGTGTTTATCCTGGCGGCAGTGGTATTAGGTGGGATCTACGGTGGAGTGTTCACCCCCACCGAAAGTGCCGCTATAGGTCTGATCAGCGCCTTAATCATAGTGTTTTTGCGCCAATCTCTGAGCTTAGGTAACTTGCACAAAGCCATAAAAGAGTCACTGCAAACCACGGTGGTTATTTTTATGATTATTGCCGGGGCTAAAATATTCTCCAAGGCGATCACGCTCTATCGGATACCTCAGGATATTACCAGTTTAATCACTGCCAATATTGATCAGGTAGGCTTGTTTATTCTGGTGGTTTGTCTGGTATTGCTAGTGCTGGGGTTCTTTTTGGAATCAATCTCGATGCTGCTGATCATGGTGCCAGTACTGTTGCCATCTCTGGCGGTATTGGGCATAGATCCTATATGGTTCGGGATTATTTTTGTCATTATGATCGAGTGCGCGCTGATCACGCCACCGGTAGGTCTGAATCTATTTGTCATACAAGCGGTGGGAAAAGCGCAGATAACCGAGGTAATTGCGGGAGTTTACCCCTTCATTTTTATTATGTTTGCCGCGGTCGTGGCTATCTATTTTATCCCGGATATCGCTATCTATATTCCGTTTAAAATGTAGTTCAACAGCGCTATGACGACTAAAGTCATAGCGCTGATACAGGCTTTCAGTTTAGATTACGCTTGCTGCTCTTCTCGTAAAAATACCCAGTCGTTTGCATTGGAAAGTTCCGGGCTGAAGTAGTAGCCTGCATAGTCAAAATTTTTCAACTGCTGGGCATCGGTAATACGATTATCAATGATATAGCGGACCATCATGCCGCGCGCTTTCTTGGCAAAGAAACTGATGATTTTATAGTTGCCATTTTTTTGATCTTTAAAAATAGGGGTGATTAGACGCGCCTTCAGCTTCTTAACTTGTACCGCTTTAAAATACTCGTTGGAGGCTAAGTTAACTAGCGTTGCCTCGTGCAAATCATCGACATCAGTATTTTGCTCAATGAGTTCATCGCTCATCTGTTGGCTGTGTAAGTTCAGTGCTTTGGTTAAGCGCTCGCCCCAGAATTGGTATAAGTTTTCAGAGGTTCTGTACTTGAGCTTAGTACCCATTTCCAGCCGGTAGGGTTGGATTAAGTCCAGTGGCTGTAGCAGACCGTAGAGACCTGACAGAATCCGTAAGTGCTTTTGCGCAAAAGCCAGCTGGTCGTCAGTTAACGTCTGCGCATCTAAGCCGGTGTAGACATCGCCTTTAAAAGCTAACACGGCCTGTTTGGCGTTATCTGCGGTGAAAGGTAAACTCCATGAGCCAAAACGGGCAACGTTTAACGCGGCGAGCTTGTCACTTAAACTCATTAAACTGGCGATGTCTTGCACTGAGCGTTTAGATAAGTTGTTTATTAATAATTGCGATCGGTCGAGAAACTGCGCCTGGCTGTGGATATCGGTGATAGATGGGCTCTCAAAGTCCAAAGTTTTTGCCGGAGAAATAACAATTTGCATTAAAAAAACACCCTTCTAAAAAATAACAGAGCCCTTTGTACCACTACTGTGCTCAGCATAAAAGAGGCAATTAAAGTTTATTCAAAACAAGGGGGCCATGGTCGTTTATTTCTAGTGTATGATGTCGGCAGTTGATAGAATTTGTCCCTGATTTTAATGGGGCGCTAAGGAATATATATGTCGAAGAAAACAGTATTAACAGGTATTACTACTTCAGGAACGCCGCATATCGGCAATTATCTCGGTGCCATAAAGCCAGCGATTGCGGCAAGTGAAAAACCTGAGTTTGATAGCTACTTCTTTTTAGCGGATTACCACGCCTTAATAAAATGTCACGACCCCGAGCGAGTGGCACAGTCCTCACGTGAAATAGCGGCAACCTGGCTGGCGATGGGACTAGATACCGACCGAGCCACCTTCTATCGCCAGAGTGATATTCCGGAAATCCCCGAGCTGACCTGGATTCTAACCTGCATGACCTCCAAGGGTTTGATGAATCGCTCGCACGCCTACAAAGCGTCTGTGGATGCCAATCGTGATGCGGGTAAAGAAGAGTTGGATGACGGTGTCACTATGGGGCTGTTTAGTTACCCGATGTTGATGGCCGCGGACATCTTAATGTTTGGTGCCGATATAGTCCCTGTCGGTAAAGATCAGATCCAGCACATTGAAATGACCCGTGATATCGCCGGTCGCTTTAACAATACCTATAAAGAACTTTTCACTTTACCGGATGCTCAGGTAGATGAGGATACGCAACTGATACCGGGACTCGATGGCCGCAAAATGTCTAAGAGTTACGATAATACACTGCCACTGTTTTGTGCCCCAAATAAGCTGTATAAGTTGATCAAACAGATAGATACGGATTCTAAGTTACCAGGGGAGCCTAAAGACGCAGATAACAGCACCTTATTCCAGTTGTACAACTGCTTTGCTAATGAAAGCGAAGCACTGCAAATGCGTCAGCGCTTTGTCGAGGGAATAGGTTGGGGTGATGCTAAGAAAGAGTTGTTTGAATTCTTAGATGCTAAGTTGTCGCAGCCAAGGGAAGAGTACAATCGCCTGATGAACGATCTGGGCTATGTTGAATCGGTATTGCTAAAAGGTGCCGATAAAGCCCGGGCCAAAGCGGCGCCATTGCTAGAGCAAGCACGGATCGCGGTGGGCATCAGACCCTTGCCATTTGTGCCTACAGAGCAAGCGAAAAAAGCCAAGACGCAAAAGAGCGCCGAAGATATTGCCAGGGCAGAGCAGGGCAGACGTCGTGGAATTTTGATGCAGCTGAAAGGGACATTGGAGCAAGTGTTGAGCAGTGATAATGTGCCACAGGCAGCGCAACAGTTGATAGCTACAAAGACAGAAGCATTGCAGGCACTGACTAAAAAAGCCAAACTCAAAGCAGACAATGAGCTGCAAGTACTAACAGAAGAGCTGGCCGAGTACTTGAGTTAAGTTGCCAGGCTTGTCTTTAAAGCCCAGTTGACTCTCTCTAAAGCATCTGGGCCGCTGTTAGTAATGACTTAAGTTTCTAACTCTCCAGGCTTTGCTGCGGGGTTTAGTACAGTTAAAGAGAATAAAAAATGTATAGCACTCTCATTTCAGCGCAACAGCTCAACCAAGATTATGACTCTGGCAGCTGGATAATTTTAGATTGCCGCTTTGATTTAGCCGATGCCTCAAAAGGTCAGGCAGAATATACTAAAGCCCATATTGGCGATGCGCAATATGTGCATTTAAATGATCAGCTTGCCGCTGTCATTACCAGCGATAGTGGCAGACATCCGCTGCCAGAAATAGCCGCCATCACCCGCTTGTTTTCGAATCTTGGCATCGGTGAGCACAGCCAGGTAGTCGTCTACGATGACTGCAACGGGGCGATGGCCGCCAGAGCCTGGTGGTTATTGCAGTGGCTTGGTCACAGCAATGCAGCCGTATTAGATGGCGGAATTAATGCCTGGCGCCAGGCCAAACTTCCCTTGAACAGTAGTGTCCCGACCATAGCCCCCGGGCACTTTGTCAGACACAGCTCTGAGTACGAGTCTATAACGACCGCGCAAATATGCAGTGGCTCTTATCAGCTGGTTGATGCCAGGGCAGTGGCTAGGTTTAACGGCGAACAAGAGCCGATAGACCCGGTTGCTGGTCATGTCAGCGGCGCTATTAACCGACCGTTTTCAGATAATCTAAGCGCAACTGGCCACTTTAAAACAACCGGGGAACTGCAACAGAGCTGGCAACCACTGGCCGCAGATACTACAGTACATATGTGTGGTTCAGGAGTGACTGCCTGTCACAATATTCTGGCAATGAAGCACGCCGGATTTAAACCCAGTAAGCTCTATGTTGGCTCCTGGAGTGAATGGATTCGCGATCCAGCAAGGTCGGTAGCGACTCGCTGAGTAAGGCTACAGCGTTACTCTAAAGGCTTTACTAATATCACAATGTATAGAGGGCAAAGAGATGAGTGACAACTTTCAATGCGGTACTGTTGCCGACGCCAGTGCCAACGCCCTTTTTGTCACGCTAAACTCGGTGACTAGCTTAAGTGCTCGCAGTCGCACGCAGTTGTTAAGTATTATTCAGTCGCTGCCTGAGCAGCTGGCACAACTACAGAGCTTCTATCCCAAGGCGCAACTACAGTTAACTTTTGCAATCAGCAGTGATTACTGGGATTTTCTGGCACTGGCAGATAAACCGGCCGGGTTGCAGAGATTTCAGGCTATTCACAATCGGGCCATCAATATGCCGGCAACAGATGCCGATATGTTGTTACATATTCGCTCTAATCGCCACGACATCAACTACCATCTTGCCCTGCAATTGTTTGATCAGCTCAAACCTTTTTTAGTCTTAGATGAAATGGTGCACGGATTCAGGTATTTGGATTCCCGGGATTTTACCGGTTTTGTCGATGGTACTGAAAACCCCGAAGGTGAGTCCCGTAAACAGGTAGCGCTGGTGGCAGATGATGAGCCCCACAATGGTGCTAGTTACATTCATCTGCAAAAGTACCACCACAATTTAAGCGCCTGGCAACAGCTTTCGCAGCGCGATCAAGAAGACAGTTACGGTCGCAGTAAAGTCGACAATATCGAGTATGCCAGTGCAGATAAGTTAGCTTGTGCCCACACTAAACGGTCTGCTATTAAAGATCCAGCAGGTCAGTCGCTAGAGATATTACGCCACAGTTTGCCCTTTGGGGACTTGCAGCACAGTGGGCTACTCTTTGCCAGTTACTGCGCCAACCCAGACAACTTTAACTTGATATTACAGAGCATGTGTCACCATGATGCGGCAGGGGAGGCTGATAAGATTTTAGCCGTGACCAGTGCCGTGACCGGACACGCCTTTTTTGCCCCGAATTTAAGCTGGTTTAAAAACCTAAGCGAGCAATAGTCAGGGCACTCTTGTTCACTCAAATCATTAAAAAATGAGGTGAATTATGCAAATGATAACCGCCATTGATCACATCGGTATCAGAGTCGCCGATCTGGCAACGGCCCGGCAATTTTATCAGCAATTAGGTTTTATCTTTATCGAGGGACCGGTGGGGCCAGAACCCGTCGCTATCATGCGCCATCCCAGTGGTGTCGTGATTAACTTGATTTTAAACGCCGATAGCTCACCGCTAGATAATATTTTAATGGATGTTCCGCAAAAGCATGCGGGCTACACCCACTTCGCCTTTAATGTGACAGACCTGCAGGGTGTGCAACAGCATCTGGAAAATTGTGCTATCGAAATCACCGAGGGGCCGGTCGATTTTGGTCCGAAACACGGAGCTTCCATCTTTATTCGCGACCAGGATCGCAATGTGATCGAGTTTCATCAGAGCTGATCCTAGATGCACAACATAAGTGACTTGTTGTCATGTACAGAATTTTTGTAGCGACGTTTCGTAGGGCGCTTGTTAAGGTGAAACACAACACGGATGTTAAAGCCTGACAGGCATTTTCTACAGTAGACTTTCAGCCATTAGCTCACTGTATCGATTTAATGTAAGCGAGAATATCTGCCGCGTCTGCTGTACTGATCACACCTTGCCACGCCGGCATTCCCTTATTGACTTTTCCGACTAAAACCTTCTCTGTCAAAGAGTCCTGAGTCGCGAATGGTTTATTGAGTTTCTGCGCAATATTAGCGGGCTTATTGGCTAAAGCATTTGCAGCTGGGCCATCACCATAGCCTTTTGTACCATGACAAGTCTCACACAATTGCTGGTACTTATCTTTACCATTTACAATATCGCCAACAATGTTAGCCGTCGGTAAAAAATAAAAGCCTATGACAGAAATTACAATCAGCGAGCAAAGGCAATAGCAGCTTATTTTAAGGTTATGATTTAATTGCACGGTGTTTATGTCCTGAAGATAAAAAAATTTAGAGCGACCCCTAACTGTATAGTGGCGCTCAGGCCTACAATATAGCTTTATAGCCGATGTGACACTCTTTGTAACACCCTAATAGCCGCACAGGGAAGTTATACGGTCTGTACCGCTATTTGTCAGTTAAACTATTTATGCTTCTGTACTATTTTATTGATGTTACTTTTACTGCGCAGCGCAAAAAAAGTAGTTTTTTAATCCCTTCAGCTTCAAACATATACAGTAACCAGCGTACCTGCTCCCCCGCGGCATCAAAAATCAATAACAGCCTTGGCTTTCCCTTTATTAGCGATTTGTATTAGCGATGGGTATGTTAATTGAGTTATTAATGTGTAACACACTAAATTCAAAAGATGAGCGTGCATCTATTATTAGTATTTCACCAACTTGCTTATTAAACTCTGCACTGGATAGGATCTGCACGTTTAGATAGCGCTCATCTAAAGACAGTTCTGTGCTAAAAACTAAGGATATTGAGCATATAAAGAGTGCCGTAATAACGAGTAAGTCTTTGCATTGGGTTAATCTAATCATGATCTCGGCAATGCACCTCTATAAAGAAGGTGGCGAATTAAACGCGTGCTAAATCGAGCTATTGATATTTTTTCTGAATTTCGCGTAATACCCCGTTTTGATTGATAATTTCGTAGGCACGCTGAAAGCGTTTCAGCATCTCACTAGAGACCGATTTTTTGCTAAAGCCGAAATAGACAAAAGTTTGATAAAAACGGTATGCATGTATTTTATACTGCTCTCTCCCAAATAAATTATTAATACGATATGCAGCTGCATAGTGATCATCCAAAATACCTAACACTCTACCGGCACTTAACTTGGCGGCATTACTGCGATTGTCAGAGTATTCAAATTTTTCTGCAAAAGATAAGTCACTTTTCATCTTCTCGGCGAACTCAGCCCCGTAGAAAGCGCCTCTATCAATACCGATGCGCTTGGATAATAGTTTAACATCATCCAGTTTCTCAATTTTATAATGACTATTTTTAGGCACTGTCAAGACAATCGTTTCATCTGACATTGGACCGATAAAATAGCTATATTTCTCGCGCGGTGCTGTCACTGTCATATTTGATAGTATGTCTAAGCCGCCCCTGTGCAGTAAATGTAATGCACGGTTCCAAGGCACATCAACAAAAGTGATTTCACACTTGGCCTGTTTGAAAAGCGCCCTGGTTATGTCAACTGCCAACCCCTGCCACTGGCCCGCAGCGTCTTGATAATATTGCGGTTTATATTCAGTTACGCGCACTGATAGATTACAAACCCCATAGCTGAGGATGGGGAAAAGACAGATGAATAATCCAAAGAGGTGCCGATACATAATCACTTCCTCTAACTTATAAATGCCATCAAAGCCATGCCTGATAATGGCACTGTCTGTAGATTATGTATTTTGTACTAAAAATTCTTGTAAAGGGATAAAAAAAATTAGCATTTTTAAATAATAATTGTGCAGTAAGTTAACAGCGAAATGAGCCTCATATAAAGCGTTAAAGTTGCACATTTATCCCCTCAAAATAGGCATTAATATCCATAAATGAAGACTTACAATATATATAGCTTAAGTGGTTAACTGTGTTAAATCTCTATTTTCCAATACATGACTGTGAGTCACAAAAACTCTTTTCGAAGGATTTTGCAGACAGTCCATTAGCCGCTCTTGTTGATGTTGCTATTCTCCAATTTAATCAAGCATTAAAAATAAAATATTTGCCCATTTCTG
>Ga0209395_1005595_pt1 | contig 14089 bp, 10 predicted proteins | sample GOMGulsemesocosm_3_FD_184635 | JGI IMG/M metagenome (GOLD analysis project Ga0209395, IMG submission 184635) | Methane-oxidizing microbial communities from mesocosms in the Gulf of Mexico - GOM9D Gulf of Mexico (SPAdes) (version 2) | ecosystem: Environmental > Aquatic > Marine > Cold seeps... | reverse complement strand
GTTAAAAACGCCGGGTGCACAAAATGGCAGTTCAGGGAGGGGGCAAACCGCTCCAGCTCGCTCTTCCAATTGTTCAACAGCGAGGCGGGCAAAACCAACAGCGAGGCTTGCGCTGTGTTTTTCTTCGCCTGTATCAGCAGCAGGGCAATCACCTGAATGGTTTTACCCAGCCCCATGTCATCGGCCAGGCAGGCCCCCAAACCCAACTGGCTCAACTTCGACAGCCAATTAACTCCAGTCACCTGATAAGGTCTGAGGGTCGCCTTGAGCGCGCGGCCCGGTGTCGAGCGTTTGATATTTTCCGGCGCGCGCAGCTGCTGCAGCAATGTTTTAAGGCCCTTGCCCGCGTCGACAAAAGCCCAGGGCTGCTCATCGAGCAAAGCCTGGGCGCTGCCCATGTGCGCGGGCACCCCCGCCAACAGGCGCATGCCCTGGGAAAAGCTGATGCCACCCTGGGCCACGTCTCGCTCAACCTGCTGCCAGTGATGCAGGGCCTGGCTCAGTTTCTCCCGGTCGACCTCAACCCATTGGCCCTTAAAAAAGATCAGCCGCTGCTCGCTTGCCAAGAGCGCTTCAAGATCTTGGGCCGATAGTTTTTCGCCGTGCATCACCGCGTGAACATTAAAGTCCAACAGGTTATCGGTGCCGAGGTTTGACGATTTATTGTCGCCAATGGTGACGGCCAGCTGAGGTTTGGCTCGCTTTTTCCACCAGTCGGGCAATCGCACGATAATGCCGCTCTGCTCGTAAGCCGGCGCCTGTTGAATAAATTCAAACGCTTCGCCAGCCGACCAGGCCTGGGGCTGATACAGCTCACCGCTGGCCAGCCAGCCGCGCAATGGCGCGCTGTGTTGCGCGGCTAACTCAATGGGGGACAACAGCTGAATAAGCGCCGCTTTATTTTTCGCCCCCGAGTAGCGCTCCAGCGCCTGGGCCAAGGGCTGAAAGCGCAGCCGACCATCGCCAGCCACCTGCGCGGCGTAGGTCGCCATAAAGGCAAAGGGGTAGTCTGGGTCCTGGGGGTTCTCTGCCAGGTGGAAACACACCCGCCCCACCTGATGCCAGTGGGGGGCCTGGGCCTGCAAAAAATCCGCCAGCTGACCTTGGTAGTGCTCCGCGACCTGCGTGCACAACCAGTGATCCAATTCGCCCCAGAGGCGGCTGAGCGCCTCCAGGTTTAAATACTCGGCGCCGCGCATGGGCGGCGCGGCCTGCACAAATTCTTGCAACTGCTCCTCATTTGGGGCGGGCAAGGGTCCACAGACTGCGGTTTGCCCCTGCTGACAGCGCAGGTTCAGGTAGTGGCCAGCGATCTTGCGCCAATAGCGCAAACTGGGACTAACACTCAAGGCCTGACTGACCGCCAAGGAGAAAAGTCCGGCACTGACCGACTCGCTAAAAGCCTGGTCGACACGAGGGGTTTTCCCCCCATCGGAGACACTGTAAAAAAGCCCGCCGGAGGGCCGCATACCCAGTTCTGACATACCGTAATATCTGTAAAGCAACGTGAGCTCCGCATTCTAGCAGAGCGGGCCATCGCCAAGTGGCTTTTAAATAGGACTTAAGGGATCAGAGTTTAAGGGGGCAGACCCATTAACAGTGTCTGCTTGAGGTTCCAATACGTGAGTTTTTGACAGCGTCTGTTGGTACTCGCATACCTGTAGCGTTTGTAATTATGGTGATACTAACGTGGTCGCCTTCTTTATTGTAGAAAGCTATTAAGGCTAGATGGACAATAAAAAGCTTAGCTGGTAGTTTGTCCCCAGTTAATGAAGGGATACAGTGAGTGATGAGCAGGGATCTACAGGCTCGACCAGCGATAGCCGCAAGGGTAAGGCCTGCGTTTGCCATCACCGCAACGCTCTTCGCCGTTATTGGCTTAGCCCTGTTTTCTCGCGACCTTAGTGAGGAATCCATCCGCTGGGCTATGCGCCTTTCGGTTGATACGGCATTTCCGTTTTTCTTTTTGGCCTTTATCGCCGCGAGCGTCAATACGCTGAAATCGAGTGGTGTTAGCCAATACCTACTGCGCAATCGCCGCTATCTCGGCATCAGCTTTGCCTCGCTGTTTTTACTGCACGGCACGCTTATCTATGTCTTGTCGCAGCTCTACCCAGAACCCTTCTTCTCACAGCTCACCGATGTGCTGCTCTACAGCGGCCTACTCACCTTTGTCGTCGTCGCCCTAATGGCCATCACCTCAAACGATTTTTCAGTAAAGCAGCTAGGCCGAAAAGCCTGGTCGCGCCTGCACAAAGTGCTCGGCTACTTTATAGCGATCATGTTTCTACTCACCTACCTAGGCAAACTCGATCAGCCTTTCTTCTGGCCCTATGCGCTAGCAGCGGTTGGGGTGTTTGGGGTGAGGGTGGGTGTTTGGTTGAAAGGGCTGATGAATAAAGACCGTGGGGTTGAGGCGTAGGGGGATAAGGGTCTTGTAAAAGGGGTCTGACCCCTTTAATTCAAGGAACGGTTTAACATGGAAGATTTAATAAAAGTAAAAGTACAAAAAGATCACTTGGATAAAGTATCAAGAGGACCTGTTCTAAATGCACTCACAGAATTAATTTGGAATGCCTTTGACGCCGATGCAGACCTTGTTGAATTGTCAATAGTGAGGGGCGAACTAGGCTTGCAAGAGATTCATGTTAGCGATGACGGGCACGGTATTGCTCATAAAGACTCAAAAAAGTTCTTTAGTTCTTTGGGTGGATCTTGGAAGGGAGAACGCGGCCTTTCTCCAAAAGGGCGGCATCTGCATGGAAAGGAAGGTCAAGGGCGCTTCAAGTCCTTTGCTTTAGGGCGGTGTGTTGAGTGGAATACATCCTTTAAGGACGATGATAAATCTTTCTCTTATCAAATAAGCGGGAAGGCAGATAATAAAGATGAATTTCACCCGACCAGTCCAGTCCAAAGTGATGAGGCCGGAACTGGAACTACGGTGTCAATTTATGAGCCGCACAAAGACTTCACGTCCATAAATAAGGATAAATTGCTAGAGTACTTATCTTCTGTTTTTGCAATATATCTATCAACGTACAAAAAAGTTAAGTTGTATGTTGATGGAAGCTTAGTTGACCCAGAGAGTCAAATAAATAACAAGACCATCATCCCTCTTCAGTCCGTAAGCTATGAAAATATAGAGTACGCGTATGAACTTCAGATTATTGAATGGAACTGCGCTACGCCAAATGAAATACATCTGTGTGATGAGAATGGTTTCCCGTTGCTTCCTTATGACAACAAAGCGAAAGGAACGAGTGATTTTTCGTATACCGCGTACCTTCAGTCCGAACATATCACTAAACTAAATACACAAGGTACGCTGGGGCTTGCTGATCTTGAACCTTCTCTAAAAGATATAATAGGTGATGCTGTATCAGCCCTCAAGAGTCACTTCATGCTTCGTCGTCTAGAGCAGGCGTCAGATAAAATAAAGAAATGGAAAGAAGAGAATGTTTATCCATACAAAGGGGGTCCGAAAGGGCCTATAGATGAGGCGGAGAGGCAGGTTTTTGAAATACTGGCCCTTAATATAAGTGAGCAAATAAGAGAGTTTGAAAGTTCAGACCTTAAGCTAAAGAAGTTTCAGTTCAGGCTGTTAAAGCAGGTGGTGGGGTCCAGTCCTGATGACTTGCATGTGATTTTAACTGAAGTTCTAAATTTATCTAAAGGCAAGCAGTCAGAGTTGGCTGAGCTGTTAAAAGATGCTTCTTTGTCGGCAATAATAAGCTCTGCCAAGGTTGTGGCCGATCGTCTTAAATTTATTTCAGGGCTTGAGGGAATTCTCTTCAATCCAGATAAGAAAAAAGTGCTTAAGGAAAGAACGCAGCTTCACAAAATACTCGCTGAGAATACATGGGTTTTTGGGGACGAGTTTTCCTTAACTGTTAATGATCAGTCTTTGAGTGAAGTGTTAAGGATACATTTAGATAAAAGAGGAGTTGATGTTCATCTCGATAAACCTGTAAAAAGAATAGACGGGCGAGTAGGGATTGTAGATTTAATGTTGACAAGAAGTATCGGTAAGAATCATTCAGATGAAAGAGGGCATTTAATAATAGAGCTGAAAGCTCCGAAGGTTAATATCGGTGAAGACGAAATATCACAGATAAAATCTTATGCATTTTCCACCATTGCAGATGAAAGATTTAAGCACTTAAAAACCAAGTGGAGTTTTTGGGTGATATCTAATGACCTGAAGCCATATGCGGATATGGAATTGAGGCAAGATAAAACTGGACGAGGTGTTATTTATGATGCTGACAACCTTACTATATACGTAAAAACATGGGGGGCACTAATACAAGAGTGTAAGCATCGATTAGAGTTTGTTAGAAAGCAGTTGGATTTAAATATAGATAGATCGGATGGGTTAAAATATTTGCAGGAATCGTACTCTGAATATACAAAAGATGTAATTTTTGAAGAGGATTTCAGTGAAGAGCCTGTATGACCCCTTTGATTCGAGAAGGGGAATGGGCAATGCTCCTGGCTGGGTGCCTCAACGAACAGTGTCAAATGTAAGGCCTGCCCCTCTTGTTCATTAATATTCGGCTTCCAAATTATTAGGTGATTTAAGGTTTTTAGATTTCATAATTAAATATGTGTTAGTCGTGTTTAACCTTTAGGTAGTGATTATGAGTGGTGTGGAATTTCAACATGGATATGATGCTTTTTTAATCGATACGTCAATTTTCGATCGGTATGGCCTTCGCCTTGAATCAGGCCTGCTTGGTGAGTTAAGACAGTTTAAGGATAGTCCTGTTGATTTTGTTTTTCCTGATGTTGTTAGAGGTGAGGTTGTGGCCCACCTTGAGAAGAACATAAAAGTTGCGAAACTTTCATTGGAGAAAGCGATAAACAAAGCTGGTGATAATCTTTTCTTTGATGGTAGCAACCTCGAAGCGGCAAAAAAGCTATTGATTGAAAATAGCGAAATAGAAGATTTGGCTGTGCTAAGAGTGGATAATTTTGTCAAATCTACAGGGGCGCTTGAAATTGATTGTGGTAGGTATGTGTCAATTAGTGAAGTTCTTTCTAAGTATTTTATGAATAGCCCGCCATTTGCCGAGTCCGGAAAGAAGAAGCAAGAATTTCCGGATGCGATAGTCTTGATGGCAGTAGAAAAATGGGCTGTTGAGAATGGCAAGACGGTTTTGGCAATTGCAGATGATAAGGACTGGGAGTCTTATTGTAATGATTCGGGCGTAGTGTCTTATCAAAATGATTTGTCTAAAGGGATGTCTGAGTTTAATCAGTCGGACGCTATTCTTGGGTTTGTAGGTAGGATTAACGAATCAGTTGATGGTGCCGGTTGGGTGTCTTTCGTTTCCGGTGTTGAACAAGCACTTGAGAATGTTCTGGGCGGTTTCACTCCAGATCAGTATGCAGAATCTCAGTTTTATTTTGAGGCAGATGGCGCTAATGGTTGGTATTCGAGCTTTAGTTTTGTAGATTTTGATTTTCGAGTGGTTAGTATTGATATTGAGGGTGGGGTTGCTGTAATTGAGGCTTTAGCTGAGATAGTTGTTGAAGCTGAAGGGGAATTTTCTTTGTCTGCTACTGATTCAGTAGACCGAGATTTGGTTAGTTTAGGTAGTGTTTCAGTTTTAGCGAAAGAGTCGTTTGAAACCGAAATATTGATACATGTGTCGGGTGATATGACGGATGGATTTTCTGGATTGATTGTTGAAGAGGTTGAGGTTGTTGATCTTATCTCTGAGGTGAACTTTGGGACACTTGAGCCAGTATTTTGGTAATTTTTTTGTGTGAGGTTTTATGATTGATTATAGGGCTAGTAGAAATAAGTTGGCATTTTTGTTGTTCTTTTGGTTTTGTTTTTCGACTTTGTTGTTTTCTTTGTTGTATTTCTTGGCTGGCCTTGTCGAAGGACATGGGGTTTACTTGGATGGGTGTAGGGCGGGGGGTTTAAACACTGTTTATTTTAGTGTGGTAACTGTTACAACTCTTGGCTATGGGGATTATGCTCCGCTAGGTGTAGCTAGGGCGATAGCAGCTCTTCAATCAGTTTTTGGGCTGGCTTTTGTCGGTTACTCTATATCTCAAGTTCTTTCTGTTAAACAGGACTCTATCGTCGAGTATATGGCTAATGAGCGATTGGTTTATAGGTATACAACGATCTTACAAAACCTATCTGACGCGAAAGAAACGATAGGTGATTGTAGACGTCTTGTCCGGCATAAACGTGAATTTAGTCAGTTTGATTTTATTTGTAATAAGTCAAATCCTTTTTATCAGGCTTTAAAGTCTGTCCAAGACCTTGATGGTTACACCAGTCATGTTGTTAGTGTGGGTAAGGGAGAGGACTTATCTGTTTATATTGAGAGGTCTCTTCATCATGTTGAGGAGTTGGTTTCTTTTAGTAAAAGGTATATTAATGCTCTTGATAATGTCTCGTCTGATTGGAAGACTAAACGTACAGTTACACTAATATTAAAGTTGTGTGATTTAGTTGAGGAATTCTCAAATAAGTATACTCCTTATACAAAATACAAATCTGAGAAATACAAAAACACTGATTTGTATTTGGCAGTATTAAAAAAGGCAGTTGATAATACTAGGAGCAAGTGCCTGCAGAACTAAAGGGGTCAGACTCCATAAAAAGTATATTCGAAGCCGAAACCCTTGAATGACACCAAAAACCCCCTTTCTTCGCTGTCGATCGGCGGCTTTATTTTTCGGGTTGATTACACAAGTATGTGCAATCAAAAGAATTAAAGGGGTCAGACCCCATTAATTAGGCCCCTTTAATTAAGTGAAGTGATTTAAGTGATTGATACGCGATGTGTCACCACATTTTTAAACGGTTAGTTGTACAGCTACCAAGCTTAGGTATATGAAATGGCACTTACTCAGATGCAAATTATTCAGTCGCTTGGAGAGGCGATGGCTTGGTTCGAGAGAGAGCTACAGTGGGGAGTTCAACCAACTGAGCTTCGCCATTTGAGTGGTCGCATTGGCGAGCTGTATTCCGCTCTCATTACGAACGGACAAATGGCTACGGAAGTGAACCAGCAAGGGTATGATGTTGTGAGCTCCTCAGGTGAGCGGGTTTCGGTTAAAACAACTGCGATGATGGGGAACTCTGGGCATATTTCATTCAATCCTAATACGCTCGATAAAGTTGATCGAGTCATCATACTGCGTATTAATACTGAAGAGATGCAGATTGAGACATTGTTGAACGACACGATTGAGAATTCTATGGGGTTGATGGGGAAACCCAGCTCTTCCGGAAAAGTCGCCATATCATTGTCAAAATTACTTAAGCCAGAAAAGGCGCGGGTCGATATCGCGGCCATTAAGTCAGTGTCTGTTGGTAACTATAAAATAAAAGAGCTTGAGAATGGCACTATAGAAATAGAAGAAGGCGGTAATCTGGTTTCGCCAGTGCGGCCTGTCCTTCAGAGCATTGCTCAGAGTTTAAATATCAACACGCTTAATGGTAATGGTAATCCCTATAATACGAGGCAACTTGGAAGTATTCTCATAAAATCAGTGTGCTAGAACTAAAGGGGTCAGACCCAATTAAAAGAGATACGAAGTCGAAACCTTTGAGTAACTCCAGATTCCCCTTTCTTCGCTGCCGATCGGCGGCGTTATTTTTCGGGTTGAGCGCACAGGATGTGCGCGAGAGGTTCGTTTGAGCCATGGATGGCGAATCGAACCGACCCGTAAAATGTCGCCAGAGTGAGGATTACAGCGAAGTGGGGTCGCCTCTTTGTTGGTTACTTATTTCTGGCGACGCAGAAATAAGTAACTCGCACAGCAAGGGCGAGAGAAAGCCAAAAGCGAAGACGAAACCAGCAGCAACCACAAAACCAGCAGCAACCACAAAACCCCTCGCGTCAGCGAAGCAAAAATTAAGCAAGTAGCTCCCTCACCAACTCCTCAATATAATAAGAACCCCTCCCCCCTATAAACCCCACATGCCCCCCATACTCGCTGACCTCCAGCGTCACGGCGGTTGATAGCTGATCGGCGTGGGGAATGCTATCGGCCGATAAAAATGGGTCGTCACGGGAGATCAATATATGTGTGGGTGTTTCTATCTTAGGTAAAAACTGCAGGCCGCTGCAGCGTTGGTAGTAATCCTCGGCGGAGGAAAAGCCGTGCAGTGGCGCGACGATTTGATGGTCGAAATCCCAGAAGGAAGAGAATTTTTTTGAGAAGGGGGTGGCGGCCAGTATTTCGGCTTGGGCGGGGTTCTCGAGGGTCAGGTGTTGGTGTTTCTTCTCGAAATACTGGCTTAACTCGGCGAGCAGGTGATTGCGGTAAACCTTGCTAAAACCCTGGTCGATGCGTGTCGAGCAGGCCGCCAGGTCGAGCGGCGCCGAGACAGCCAGAGCGCTGTGCAGTGGGTTGCTCGGTTGTTCGCCCAAATACTTAAGCAGGCTGTTGGCGCCCAGAGAAAACCCCATGGCGTGCCACTGCTGCTCTGGGTGTGTTTGCTGTAGATGGTCCACAACCTCGCCAATGTCGTCGCTGCTGCCAGAGTGATAACCCGCCGCCAGATTATTGGGGGACTTAACCCCGCGAAAATTCATCGCCACGCTCATAACCCCCATGGCCGCCAGCATGACTTGTAAACCAACGATGTATTGGGAATCGGCACTGCCGCTGAGGCCGTGTATCAATAACACCGCCTGCTTGTCTCTGGCCTGGGCTTGGGGCTGAGGAGAGTCGGCTTGACCTCCCTCTTTGTCAGGCTCGGGGGGGAGTGTCTCTAACAGTATCTCGTCGCCGTCACGGGTGGTCAGCAGGCTAGGTGCGCGCTCGGGCACCACAGGCTTGCGCAACAGAGACGGCCAGAGTGTTTGCAGGTGACGATTACGCCACAGCAGCGGCGGTTTAAAAGGGCTTTGAATAATGGGCATAAGCTGTGCAGTGTCGTCTTGTTTCGTTGTGGGGCTGTTAAAGCCTATCCAAATTACCACTAACAGGGCGGCAGGGGCAGGTCTTACAATTAACAATCATGTGAAATACAAGGCCTGACACCCAAGCCCTCGACTTGAGTAAGTGCCGTTCGGGTCAGATCCCTTTAATCGGTGTGAAGTCATATGACCTCCTTGTTCTTCTTTGGTGGTTAGGCTGTTATATTTACCGCTCAAAGCTTAGCGAGGGTGACAGGGATCTGTAGTGTCGCTTATGAATTAATGTTGAAGGTTCTATGGATGGAATGATGAATAAGAAAATATTTTTCCTCGTCAGTGTTTGTATTATTTTTCTCTATTCCAGCCTGTCTTCAGCTATCGATCTGGCCCAGATCGAGGCATACGGTCAGCTGCCTGCATACCGTTCCTTCTCTATTTCTCCAGACGCTAAGCATATCACCTACCTCCAGCGCGGTGATAATAATGACCATTTTGTTGTGCGAGACATGGAGTCCAATGAGACAGAGTTCTCCTTTGAGATAACCAGCTTTAATGCTTCTTCGACTCGCTTTTTGACGAATAAGTATGTCCTGCTGAAAGGCAGGGAAGTTACGAAGTCGAGTCACCTAGGCGGAAAATATAGAAACACGGGTGCGCTCTCGTATAATCTTGAAACGAGAAAAGTTCAACTTCTGTTAGCCAACTCACATGGCATTCACCTCACGCAGACGGGGCTCGGAATTGTTGTGGGTATTGATCGAGATGGTGAACATGTATATATGCCGGCATATTCCAAGGGGCCAAGGCCAAGCTACAACCTTTATAAGGTGAGTCTGAGTACGGGTGAAGGGCATCTGCATATGAGGGGTGTGCGGGATACTGTAGAGTGGTTTGTTGATGGCCAAGGCAAGGTTCTGGCTCGTGTGGATTATAACGATAAACGTGGTCGCTACAGACTGAAGTCAAAACTCTCAGGAAGCTGGGAAACGGTTTATAGTGCAGACAAAAGCTCATATGTTTTAGGTGTAGAGGCTGTTGCTAAAGATGAGCAGTCGTTAATTTTCAATGATATTCAAGGTGGGCAAGTCGTTGCTCGTGCCATCAGTCTTATCGACGGCAGTATTTCTGAGGCCCTGTATTCAAATGAGGCGGCTGATGTTGACTACTTCATACAGAATCTAAACGGTCAAGTCCTTGGCGTTGTTTATAGTGGTTTTAAGCCGGGCCATGATCTGCTTGATAGTGATTTTAATGCGTTATACGACGCCATTTCGGGTCGATACCCTGATGCGAGTATTTACTTCACCTCTTGGAGCGATGATAAGAAATCTGTGGTTTTTCTCGTGGATGGTGGGCAGAAAGGCAGTGGCTATTATCTGATTGATACAGAAACTTTTGAAATACGTCACCTGGCCGACAAGTATGCCGTGTCTGCCCACGCTAAAATTAAACCTATTCGATACCGCGCAAGAGACGGTTTGAAAATTCCTGCGCTATTAACGTTTCCTCAAGATGAAAGTGGTGATAAAGGACTGCCATTAATTGTCTTACCCCACAGCAAGGTGAAGTCTTACGACATGATTGGCTTTGACTGGTTGGCTCAGTATCTTGCAGCTAAAGGTTATCTGGTTTTTCAACCGAATTACCGAGGATCCTCTGGTTTTGGTGGTGAGTTAGCTCAGGCGGGAGTAGGGCAGTGGGGGCGAGCGATGCAAGATGATATTAGTGATGGTGTGACTTTGTTGATTGAGTCTGGTTACGCCGATGCAGATCGAGTGTGTATATTGGGGCGCTCATATGGTGGCTACTCAGCATTGGCTGGAGGTGCTTTTTCTTCGGATCTGTACCGTTGTGTCGTTTCTATCAACGGCGTTAGCAACCTGTGGGCTATGATGAATTCAAATCAATTTCAGCGATATGCTAACCATTGGGTGCTGAGTTATTGGCGCCAGATTATGAGGCAGACAGATTTTGAAAAAAACGACTTGAGAGATATCTCACCAATAAATTTCGTCGACAACTTTAATGCCGCCACGTTGCTCTTACATGGTGACGGGGATACGACGATACCTATTTTGCAGAGTAAGCGTATGTATTCAGCTTTGAAGAAAGCGGGTAAAGAGGCAATGCTGGTCAAGCTTGAGGGGGAAGATCATAGGCTTTCTAAGAGCGAAACTCGTTTACAGGCGTTAATGGCAATCGATCGATTCTTGGATACTCATAACCCCGCAGTTCTGAATTAGGCCGTATCTTTTAGCCAGGCACAAAAAGGCCGCAGGAAATGAGAGAAATGAGGGTCAGGTCTTACATTTTACAATCATGTGAAATACAGGGCCTGTTCCAAAGTCATGCCTAAGTGAGGCTCTGATATCAATATGAGGCGTATTCGATACCCCATGATAGGGTTGTCAGTTCTACCTACCATTCCAGTGCTTTTTTGTGGCGCATTTTTAGTGCTCACTAGGGCAGCCTCTGATAACGCTCTTCCGTACCTAGCGGTGATGTGGGTGTGGGCTCTCTGTGGGGCTATCGGGTTGGTTCTAGCAAGCATGGAAAGTACTTATAGAATATCCATGCAGAGAGTGATCGCATTTTTACTTTTGGTGTGCGGTGTTTTGTCGATGCTTCTCTCTATCTATTATGCATTCAATCTGGAAAAGTTTAGTTATCACCCTGTCTACGGAAATGGGGTCAAGGATGTGGCAAACGAGAAAATGATATATGCATTTTTTCTGGCTTGGCTAATACTTATATGGCCACTTTTGTCCGGTGTCATTGCCATTCGCCTATGTACGCCTCGCAACTAAAGGAGGCGCGGGGTCAGGCCTTACATTTGACACGTTTCGCGATGAAGTGAGTATCAAGCGGGCCCAGCAGGCTACTCCCAAAACTCCCCCTTCCTTCGCTGCCTTACGGCGGCGTTATTTTTCGGGTATAGCGCACAGGATGTGCGCTATAGGTTCGCTTGAGCCATGGATGGCGAATCGAACCGGCCCGATAAATATCGCCAGAGTGAGGGTGACAGCGAAGTGGGGTCGCCTCTTTGTTGGTTACTTATTTCTGGCGACGCAGAAATAAGTAACTCGCCCAGCTGGGCGAAACCAAAGCTGAAAATCGAAGAGCGATAAAACAATGGATTGCCACACCGCGCTCGCAATCACGTGAGGGAGATCGAGCGAGCGAAAAAAAGGCCGTATCCCCCAAAGGATACGGCCTTTTTAATAACGCCGCCGCGCGAATCCATAACCGCTCCTGCGTGATGGACATACCCTCCGTCCATGGAGGGCAAGCGGCAAACGCTACAGTGCAGCGAGTTTTACGAGTTGCTCTTCCAACTTAGCCACGGCACTGGTCATATCCGCCAACTTAGCCTTCTCCTTATCCACAACCTCAGCCGGCGCCTTATCCACAAACTTGGGGTTGTTCAATTTGCCCTCAACGCGGGCGAAGTCTTTCTTGATCTTATCGATCTCTTTATTCAGACGCGCGGTCTCGGCGTCCTTATCGATAATGCCCGCCAGCGGTACCAGCACTTCCATCTCGCCAACCAGCTGCGTGGCGGCCATTGGCGCCTCGATGCCCGGCTCGAGCCAGGTGATGTTTTCCAGGGCGGCCAGTGAGCTCAAGAACTGACGGTTGGCTTCCAGGCGGGCAAGGTCTGCCTCGCTGCCATTGGCAAAGAACACCGGCAACAACTTGGACGGGGCAATGTTCATCTCGCCGCGAATGTTGCGCACGCCGGTGATGACACCCTTGAGCCAGTCGATGTCGCTCTCGGCCTGTGGGTTGATCAAGCTCTCATCGGCTTCCGGATAGGCCGCCATCATGATGCTTTCAGCGCTCTCTTTAACGACCGCTGCGGCGCTGTTGATACCCGCCAGGTCTTTCACCTGCTGCCAAATTTCTTCGGTGATAAACGGCATCAGTGGGTGGGCCAGACGCAGCGTTTCTTCCAGTACGCGAACCAGAGTGCGGCGCGTGCCGCGCTTGGCTTCAACGCTGGAGGTCTCGCTGGTCAGCACTGGCTTGGACAGCTCCAGGTACCAGCCACAGTATTCGTTCCATATAAACTCGTACAGAGCTTGGCTGGCCAGATCGAAACGGTACTGGTCGAAGTGACCGCGCACGGTGGTGGTGACCTGCTGCAGCTGGCTGGTGATCCACTTATCGGCTGTGGATAACTCGAAGCTTTCACCGTTGGCACCACAGTCTTGCAGCATCGCCGGAGTGATCTGCACTTTGCCGCCAGCGGCCGCTTCCAGAGCTTCTTCACCGACTGTGTTCATCAGTACGTAGCGTGAGGCGTTCCAGATTTTGTTACAGAAGTTACGGTAACCGTCCAGACGTTTCATGCTCCAGTTGACGTCACGGCCGGTAGAGGCCAGTGCCGCCAGGGTGAAACGCACGGCGTCGGTGCCGTGGGCTTCGATGCCCTCTGGGAATTCTTTCTTGGTGCGCTTGGCAATTTTGGCGGCCAGCTTTGGCTGCATCATGTTGCCGGTGCGTTTTTCCAATAACTCTTCGAGGCCTATGCCGTCGATCATGTCGATGGGGTCGAGCACGTTGCCCTTCGACTTGGACATCTTGTCGCCGCCTTCGTCGCGGATCAGACCCGTTACATAAACGGTCTTGAAGGGTACCTGCGGTTTGCCATCCTCGTCCTTCATAAAGTGCATGGTCATCATGATCATGCGCGCCACCCAGAAGAAGATGATGTCGAAGCCGGTGACCAGTACGTCGGTCGAGTGGAACTGCTTCAGACGCTCGGCGATTTCTGGCAGGTTGTCTTTGTTTGGCCAGCCCAAAGTGCCGAAGGTCCACAGGGCGGAGCTGAACCAGGTATCGAGTACGTCGTTGTCCTGACGCAGCACAACCTCTGGGCCGAAGTTGTTCTTGGCGCGTACGTCGGCTTCATCCAGGCCCACGTAAACATTGCCTGCTTCGTCGTACCAGGCCGGGATGCGGTGGCCCCACCACAGTTGACGCGACACACACCAATCCTGAATGTCGCGCATCCAGGAGAAGTACATGTTCTCGTAGTTCTTTGGCACAAACTCGATATCGCCATTCTCGACCGCTTCGATCGCGGGTTTGGCCAGGGTCTTGGCATCCACGTACCACTGGTCGGTGAGCATCGGCTCGATCACTACGCCGCCGCGGTCGCCGTAAGGCACCTGCAGTGTGTGGGGTTT
>Ga0209395_1005594_pt1 | contig 14091 bp, 11 predicted proteins | sample GOMGulsemesocosm_3_FD_184635 | JGI IMG/M metagenome (GOLD analysis project Ga0209395, IMG submission 184635) | Methane-oxidizing microbial communities from mesocosms in the Gulf of Mexico - GOM9D Gulf of Mexico (SPAdes) (version 2) | ecosystem: Environmental > Aquatic > Marine > Cold seeps... | reverse complement strand
AGTCTGTCTTTGTTTGTAAGAGTCAACGAGAGTGCCATATAGCTGGCCTCGTAGAATTTTTCGAATGCGGGCTCCTTAACATCTCCCGACTTCACGGTCGTGCCGGTTCAAGTCCGGCCCCGGGCACCAGTTAAATCAATGACTTACGTTATTATTTTCTTTGCGGCAATCAGTGTCTCTTTTCATAATAGACATATAGTAGACAGAATCTTTCCGTATTATTCCGGAAACCTCAATAGAGGGCGTGTTTTTTACAACGTTCAGATTGAATAGCTTTGCTATAGTCGTAGCCATGCTAGACCTCTCAGCCTGACGACTGCCGTTACCCTTATCCATTGATGGGTGTTTAGGCCATTGGATTAAGACGTTTTGTCTCCAATGGTATTGAGTTGACGCGGTTAACGAGAGGTCCGCTATCAGCAGTTAACGGTCATAACACGCTGACTTAGCAATTCCGTCGCTCTTGACCCACAACAGACCTTCTTCTCATCACGACATACCTCCTCCATAACGGTCACTTATCAGTAAACACGCTGGAAAAGAAAGGTTGTTCAGCGCTTTAGCTGGTCTTTCCTGATGAGTGAGTTCTGCTAAGCTAGACAAAATCAAGTAGCGCAAAATCTCCCGCGATGCAAAGAGTGCGGAGCGGAGATGGACATTGATGCTAGCGGCGTTGCAAATCACCTTGATGATAATCGTGAAGTAGATTTCGATCAGGACTCAGACCATACGCCTGTTGCCGAGGAGCTATAAAACAACGGAAATGGCCTGCCCACATATGTAGGCAGGCCGCGGACCTATAATCCCATTTTCCACCCAATGGCGTACACCGATTCCGTTGACCGATCAAATGGCAGCTCACCCTTCGAATAACTAAGAACAAGGTTTGAAGGTGTGTGGAACGCAATGCTGCGGTAATTATAACTATCAAGCCCTGCGTCCTTTATCTCTCTGTGTGCGGAAATCTCCTTAAAGTACCGATAGTGAAATGTAACCGCATACTGGTTTTTTTCATCATCAAGATAAAAAAGATTTGATCGATAAACTATTTCCGCTCTCACGCGGTTATACTTATCCAAACTAGGATCTACTGCTTCCCTTTTTTCATCCTTCTCTGGATCAACTTCTTCCACTGCTAACGTTAGCTGGGGCAAATGAGGGCCACTAAAGGCTTTGTCTACAACTACCGGCCTGCTTCCAAATTTTTTTCCTGATCCAATCGTGGCTTTTATTAAAGAAGGTATCCACTCAAGCGGGTTGTACATTTGCAAATAGCCTTCTTGCCCAGAACCCAAAGCCAGCCACGATTTTAAACCATAAGCATGCTGCTTTTGGTCAAAATCACTATCAGCCTCAAATTGATAATTCAGCCCATAGATGAAACGCGTATAAGATCGGTATTCCGGCATCTTACCCACACCCATATCTACGACACCATTATCAAAGTATTCACCTGAGAGATTTAGGCCTGTCTCAGTAAAGTCAGCGACTTTGTAGTCGTCCTTGAAAGGAATATTTCCCTTTGAGTAGATATTGAAACTGTATTGATTCGTTGGAGCAGATGCGGTTGACGGCATTGGGGCCGGTGGTGCCTCGCCATCCGTTGGCTGCGCCTTTTCTGAAGTTCCAAGCTGCTTTGTGTAGGACAAAGAGTATTCTAACCCTAATGTTCCAGATGTATTGGCCTCGGTTGGCTCAAAATAGGCAAGCTTAATTTTGTTTGATATTGGCTCGGGCGCATCTTCAGCGAAAACCAAACCATTTAATAATATTGCCATCGCAATAGCTTTTATCGTGAAGTAATTCATAGAGCTATCCCTGTGTCTCGTTAGAAAAAAGAAAAATATCATCTATAGCGCGACCTAGGTCACCGATTGTTTTTGACTGATCTCTCAAGATAGCCGTTAACTTTTCTAGTGCAGCACCATAGCTTGCTAAATCTCTAGATTGCCAATTCGGCCTATAGTAATAAACAAAAGAGTCGTACAGCCTTGATGCGACGATAGGCGCTAGCCCTTGGCCCTCTGGCGGCATTCCCCATGCAAAGTAAGTGCAGGTAGCCAATGGCGTGACTCCCGCTTTTTCGAATATTAATACAGCTGTGTTTATTTCGCCCATTTCACCAAGAAATATATAGGTTCCGTGATGGGCGTAGTTTTCAGGTGACCAAGCGGGGTTTGTCGGCATAACTTTCTCCTTAGTTTTTATCAATTATCATCATGATAATTCGCCACATATAAAACGTGAAAAAAACCAGAACGGCTAATAAGGTTGTTTGGCGACTTCAACGACCACAGATGATGCGTTTTATTTTTTATTGCATCTGATTAGCATGCTTTTCCAGAACACGCAGCAGGAATACTATCTTTTCTTTTCCAGAAAATATAGAAATTAATTCTACTAATGACGATGGTGGTAATAGGCGGTGCTTAGAGTGGCCGCGAATAGGGCGTTTGTTCCGCTTATACTCAACTTTATTTTACGTCCGCTTTCTTCCGACGCTTACACCTTGTTTAGTCTTTTATTGGCACATTTGGAGCATTAAGTTTCGATCAGATCGGGGTTCTTTTAGGTCCGTAGCTGGGAGTTAAGCGGACTAAAACCTGAAGCCTGTCCTTTTGCTCACTTTTGACCCATTTGAGCCACAGCCTCTTTTCAAGCCAGCTCCCCTTTATGCCCCAAAGCAGCTTATCAGCTAAATTATAAAGATGATCCGATTCCACGACCGCGACGACGCTTAATCTTGCCTGCGACTTATATGATATCCGTTCGAAATCCCGAATGGAGCTGACGAAAAAGATTATAAATCTCTTCTTTCTTCGGAGCAGTACCAGTCTGGCGAATTTGATGATGTTATCGATAAGGCTTTTTTTGAGGCAATGGCAAACGCCTCGAAGTAATCAAAGTCTTAGAGTGTTTTCTACAAGTGCCTTTGCCTGGACGCTGTTACAAGATGCATACGCTAACGGTATTTATCGTCACGGTCGAGCGATACAGGAAAAACCAGAGAATCACATTACTCCGAGTTTTTGCGAATGGTGCACCCTTTAGGGTTTGGTGCCGTCTCTCTATCCTATAATGTACGAAAGCCATTACTGCTTGCCGAGTCATGTGAGTAGTTGATGTACTAAACAGCCCCATAGTCAGCTCGCCAGTCTTCTCGGTCTAAATGGCACCACCCTTTAGCCGCCTCATCAAAAAAATCAGCACTGGATGAGAGAGCTTCGTCTTTCCGGTATTGAGTTTTATCGACCATGGTTATTAGCTGGACGTCTGTGGACGCACCCCGCTTCCTTTGCCGGTCGTATTGGCCTCGCTTGAATTTTGCCAATTCTTGCGAGTCGGGGCGCTTATTGGGCTTCCAGCCCATTCTCGCGGCACGTTGCAAAAACCAGGGTAGCATTCCTTCTTTCATCACCGTTTGGTATTTGCTAGCACGAACTGGCAGGGCGGTAATCTGGGCTCTCACTTTCGATAACTCCTTACCGATTTTCTCGCGTTTAACCTGGACCCAATAGGGTGTTTTCCCTGTCTTTTGTTTTTCGTTTGCACCGATAGCAATAATGTCATCGTGCTGTTGGTTTAGCTGCTTGCGCAACATGTACTTGTCGCCATGATTGTTATTGACTGCATCAAATAAGTCGCTGATGACGCTACCCATTACTCCCAGCTCCTAGACATGTTATGCGAGAGTTTGACGAGCTTCTTGAATGTGGCCGACTGGAGCGCGTTCAATATTAAGAACAAGATGCCGCTGAATAAATCACTACAAGCCTAAGCAAGGAGGGCAGCGTAAAATCCCAGCGTGTGGTGAATTGGCCGGGTTGATTAACTATGGCCCTGTTTACTCCAGCAAGGTCAAACCGCTGGGCAAGCTATCGCCCAGTACCATCTTACTTTCTTCCTCGCTGAGCGCGGTGACCTCGGCAACCATGCGCAGCCACAGCGCTGGGGCCTTGCTGGCCTGTAGCTGTTGGATGACCTTTGCGCGCAGTGCTTCGTCGATATCCCGGCCGCGATCGTCGGTGCGCTGGGCTAGCAGCACGCCGGCGAGCGCGGCATCGGGTTTTTTCTTCCAGTTCTGTTTTAACACCGCTGTTAACCACTCGGATACCGTCGCTACCGGTACCAGATTTTCAATGTGGCCATAAAAGGGATTGCGTGAACCGATGCGCCCCAGCGCCCACCAGCTGGCCTGTGTTTCCGCTTTATTAGTTTGTAATCGCTGTAGCAACCAGTGCCCCAGTTGGGATTTCTCTGCCGCCGGCAAATGCTCAAAGGAGGCTGCCAGTCGTACCATGTCTTCATAACTTAGCGGTTTTAGCTCGGCCATTAGCTGGCGTTTCTTGAGGTTGGCCGGGTCGATAAAGTGTTTGAAAACCCCATAAATCATCAACTGCTGCTCGGCTGAGAAACCGCCACCGACATGGCGCAGGAAGGTCCACCAGCTGGCCCAATTTTGATGATCCTCAAACTGCAGGCCCTCTTCGATAATGGGCCACAGTTGCTGAATGCGCCACTCATCGGCGGGGTAGCCAAAGCCTGGGCGCAGGGTGAAACCTGCCAGGGAAAACCAGCTGCGCTCGTGGCGATTAGAGCGGCGGCGGCGCTTTTCACTCGCTAGCAGCTGGTCAAATAAGGCGCGCAAGGTGGCGGAACTCCAGCTGTCCCTAGCACCTAGGCATTGCTCTAAATCCGCGCGCAGGTTTTTAACAGGGTCAGCTTTTGCGCGCTGCTTGTGGTCATGAGTGCCTGCTTGCTTGTCGCTGTTATTACTATTGTTACTGTCGCCGTAGACGCAGTCGAGCAATGCCAGCGCCGCGGGCCAGTGTTTTGACACTGCCGGGTCGGGGCTGCGTTGCTGCCCAGGTTTTCTGATTTGAAATTCCAGCTGCCAGCGCTGCTGGCTATTGTCGGTATTAATACACTCAAGGCGCAGTGTGCCCACTTCGCTGAGGCTGGCGATCAGTTGTACCTGGTAGCGGCGCTCTTGCGCTAGAGTATTGTCTGGCGCGGCGCTCGCTGCACGCTCAAACTTGTGGTCTAGGGCTGCGACCAGCGGCGGCAGCAATTGTAGCTGGCTCTGATCCGCTGCGCTGGCGATGTCGCCGGCCAGATAGTTTTGCTCAAAATTGCTGGCCAATAAGTTAAAACTCACCGGTTGGCCGACGTTGAGGGTAAAGCGGCGCTGCTCTAACAGAACTTCTATGTCGGTATCGGTGCCCTTGGGCAGCAGGCAAATAGCCAGTGCTTGATCGTTGTGGCCAGGTACTTCCAAAAAGAAGCTTCTGGCAGAGCCGCCACTGATTACCATGCCCTGGCCGCGTTTGGCCTGGGCGTAGGCGACCGCGCCATAGGCGACGGCATCGTTGGGGCGGGTATTTTCCAGTTGGGTGGCAGCGGCCAGCGACCGCGCGTGGCGCCAACTATTGATTAGCGCAATGCAGCGCTGGGCCAGCAGCGAGCTGTTAAAAAAGCCGCCGTTGAGCAGCACCACATCAGGCAGTGCCAATTCTCCCTGTTCGAGGTCGGTACCCAGCGCGGCGGCGCAGGCCTGCTGATGACGCTGTAAAAATTCGGCGATGTGCTTGCTGATCGCCGGTTCGGCGGCGTAGGGCAGCCCCAATTCCACCACGGCAGCTCGGCGTTTATTCGGCAGCTCAGCGGCGGGGGTCAGCGGCATGAAGCCGTCCAGTGCCAAGCCTTGCACCTGTTCGCGGGTTAGATTGGCGGAGGTGGCGCCTCCGATAAGTCGGGCGCCAGCACCCAGTAGTGTGACTTTGGCGGCCTCGGGGGCGGCGTCGCTGAGTAGTGTCTCCTTGGCGATGCGGGCCTGTTGGGTCAGTTGCGAGAGCTGCGCAGTCGAGAGTTTTTTGTTGAAGCGGGCGCTGATCTGCTGTTCGCTAATATGGGCTAGGGCGAGATCAATATTGTCGCCACCCAGCATTAGGTGATCGCCGACACCGATGCGTTTGAGCTGTGGCAAAGCGCTATTGTTGGCGCCGTTTTTACTCAGTTGCACCAAGCTGAGGTCGGTGGTGCCGCCGCCGACATCAACGATTAACATCAAGCGCTTGTCGCTCAGTGTGCTCAGCTCAGAGTACGTCTGATCGTTCTGGGGCTGTTGCTGCTGCGCCAGGGCATACCAGTCGTAGCAGGCGGCCTGGGGTTCTTCGAGCAGGCACAGCTTGGTAATCCCGGCCAGATGGGCCGCTGCCACGGTTAGTGAGCGTGCCATCTCATCAAAGGAGGCAGGGATGGTGATGACCACCTCTTGATGTTCCAGTAGCGCTTGTGGGTGCTCAAAATTCCAGGCGCAGCGGATGTAATGCAGGTAGCTGGCGCTGGCGTGCAGTGGCGAGACCTTATCCACCTCTGTGGCATCGGCGCCCCAAGGCAATATCGCAGCGGTGCGATTCACCTGCGGGTGAGACAGCCAGCTCTTGGCGCTGAAGACCGAGCGGCTGTCGGTTTTTGAGCCCAGCAGACGCGCCCATTCCCCAATAATGACCTGGGGAATTTCATCATTGAGGGTTTGCTGCCAGGGCAGCTGTACGTCCTCAGCCGCCAGCTCGCCGATGGCTGGATGGTAGCGAAAAGAGGGCAGCTGTGGGCGTTTTGCAATTTCACCGGCGGCCACCAGTTGATCAATTTCAAATAGTTGAGGCCGAGCTGCTGTGCCATTATCAATTGCAGCAAAGGCCACCACTGTGTGAGTAGTACCCAGATCTATGCCTATGTGAAACTGCCCTGTCATTCTTTATCCTTAGCCGCCTGACAAATTAACACGCCGGGGTATCGCTGATAATGGCCATTAATCGCGCACGCTGAACTCAACCTTCCAGCGCTCGTCGCCCTTGAGCGGGCAGGCTTCGATTTGCAGTATACCCATTTCGGTGACGCGGGCCAGCAGCTGTACCGGCACAACTTCGCCCGGGCTTCTGTCCTCGGCGGTGAGCTGAATCTGTATCTCTTGCAGCTCTTCCAGATCGTCTTCAGACCAGTCGTCGAGCAGCTCGCCTGCTTGATCGTCGCGGCGGGTTGATGAGCCCAGAAAGCGAAAATGCACACTTTGGCCGACTACTAGCCCCAGTGGCTGGCCGGGTACGGCCACTTCGGAGCCCTCTTCCATGCCAAAGGGCGCAACACACAGGGCTTCAAGCGGCGGCGTCATGCCGGGTATGGCGGGCATGGAACTTTCGATACCGACATAGTAGCTGCTGGCAATACCGCCGCGAATACGCATGCCCTTGCCGTTGCGTACCTGGCCGTAGTAGGCGGCACCGCGGGCGACCGCCAGGTCCAGATCGACGCCGCTGAGCTGGCGCACAGGTGCACAGTCGGCATCGCTCAACCACTGGTTGAGGGTCTGCAAAACACGCTCAGCGAGCATGGGTGCTTTGAGGACACCGCCGTTAAAGATCACCGCGCTGGGTTTGATAAAGTCGGTGGCCGCAGCCGGGACGCCCGCTGGCATGGCCCTGGCCAGTGGGTTGTAGGGTTGCTCGTCTTCACCGCAATCGACATCTGCGCTGCCGTGTTTGCACAAAAAAGCGGCCAGGTGGCGACAAATGCCAGCGTCCTGGGCGTAGGGCAGCCCGACTTGGGTCAGCGCCGAGCGCCTGGCCTGCTGTGGGTGCTGATCGACACTGACGCGGGGGAAGAAGCCGTCGACCAGGGTAGTAAGTACCTCGGCGCGGGTGAGTTCGGTGCGCAAGGTGCCGCCGATGAGCTTGGATCCACGGGAGGGTACGACGATGGCTACTGCACTGGCGTGCTCGTCGCTCAGCAGGCTCTCCTTGGCATCGCGGCAACTGTGAGCCAACGCCTGAACCTGCCAGGGTGCTAGCTTGTGGCCCTGTTGCTTAAGTTTCACACTCAGGCCGTAGGCCAGCGCCAGGTCCATATTGTCGCCGCCGAGTAGTATGTGCTCCCCCACCGCTATGCGGTTGAGGGTCAGGTCGCCGTGCTGCTCGCTGACGGCAATCAGTGAGAGGTCGGTGGTGCCACCGCCAATATCCACCACCAGAATGGTGTCGCCCACAGTCACCTGATCGCGCCAGTTTTCATTGGCGGCCAGCCAGCTGTAAACCGCTGCCTGGGGCTCTTCCAGCAGGGTTAGCTGCGCTATGCCCAGTGAGCTGGCCGCCTCGGCGGTGAGCTCGCGGGCGCTGGGATCAAAGGAGGCGGGCAGGGTAATGGTTACCTGCTGCTGGTTCATGGGGTTGTCGGGAAACTGATGATCCCAGGCCTGCTGCAGATGCTGCAGGTAAACCCCGGTGGCCGCCACCGGCGAGACTTTCTTGATTTCTTCGGGGCTGCCATGGGGCAAAAAGTCGTCGTGGCTGTTTTGAGTGCTGTGACACAGCCAGCTCTTGGCGCTGCCAACCAGACGCAGCGGGGTTTTGTTGCCCAGCTCGCGGGCGATGGCACCGGCTAAATAGGGCGCGGCAGCTGTCCAGGGCAGGGCTCGATCGGCGGCGCCCATTTCGGCATCGTGGGCGAGGTAGATAAATGAGGGCAGTTGCGGGTGGCTTTCCACTTGGCCGGGGCGTACCAGTTGTGGAATTTGCAGTACCTGGGTGCTGCTAATATCGGTATCGGCGGGGTTCAACTCGGTGTAGGAAACCACACAGTTGGTGGTGCCCAAATCTATACCAATCGAATAGCGAGATTGTACCTGTTCCATCATCATACCTATTTGCAGCTTAATACTTGTGTGGGGGTAGCCGAGACCGTACAGCTTTTCTATAGTTCAACTTCTGCGGGGGCGAGTATTTTCGCGTTGTGTTCCGGGGCCAGCTTGGGCAGTTTCACCGCCGCGGCCTTCCAGCCCTTGTGCATTAGTGTGCCTGTAAAGGGTGCTTCTCCCACCACATTGCCGGTGAGACGGTTCTCACTGGCGTTAAAGCCTGGCTCAAGAGTCACAGCACTGTCTTCGTCCTGCGCGGATACCGGCTGCAGTTCAAAGTAGCTGTCGAGTACCTTGCGGGCGCCGCTGTGCACCACACGGGCGGCTGCGCCAATGTCGGCATCACTGAACTGGCTCAGGTCTTCCTGGGTAAAGTCGATGAAGCGGCTTTCCTGTTGTAGCAATGACAGCAGTTGCAGCGCCGAGGTGGGGTTGGTGTCCAGCAGCTGTGGGGGCTGCTCTTTGATTGGCACCGGGGTTGCAACTGCAGCTGTAGCCTCCGCTGCTGGGGTCGACTTGGAGCGCAGTAGCAGGGTCAGCATTACCAGGGCGACAAGGGTCAGACCTAGGTGAAAGGCGTCTAGGGTGGTGGGGATGCTGGTCGGGTCAAACTGCATGGGGTTACCTCAGAGTTAAATCAGCGGGTACGGTGGCTGTGTTGTCCAGCCGGCCTGGGTCAATTGGGGCGAGATTCTAGCATGCGGGCACCGCTAATTCTTCAAGCCAGTGACAACAATGAGATTAATAGTAGCAGTGCCAATAAAAGGCGGTTACGTAGCCCGCTGCTGGGTGGTGCGGTATCCCACTCAGCTGGATACCAAGTTCGGCGCGTTAGCCTCTGCGAATCAATTGCCAGAACCACGGGCGTCACCACAAGTGAAACGTTTCCCATAGGAATTACAGAGATTGTGACGGTATTGTGCTGCTCAAGGATGAGGCTGGTAGGGCATTTTGCAGACTGGGATTATGAGCCATCAAAAGTAGCGTAGGTTTTATCAAAATTGTCTGTGATTGTTCATTTACTCTGCTATTAGCCAGGCAAGTGCCTCATCGCGGTCAGAAAATGTGTAGATATTCCATCCGCGATTTCTGGAGATGGCCGCAAAGTACTCTATCATTTCGTATTCGTGTTTCGATGTTGGTCTGAATATCGCTGTACGTCCATTGCGGTCAAACTCGCCTTCATTAAACTGGACATCGGGAATGTTGTGAATTTCTAACAGGGTGTTACTTAATGTTATATCACTAACATCAACGAAGGTTCGGCTTAGATTTTCCTCTAAAGATTTACTAAGGCTCTCTCTGGTCGCTATTGCCAGCTCTTCGCCACTTACAACTCCTGTGTATGCAAGCTCAACGATTCCTAGCTCGCTATTTATAGTTATTGTGTGCGGCATAAATGGCCTGCTTTTTAGATGTTGTTTTAACTAATATATACAGTTTCAATCATGAATAGGGGCAACACTTTCAGCATCCACTAACATTAATTTCTGTGTAAGCGTCTTGTAAGCAGGTCACTAGCGATAAGTCGCCGTATTGTCCTTGAAAATATATTCCCGCGTTTTGAGCTTCTTCTCTCTGAGTAGTTAATGTTGGTTTATAGTTGGCCGCAGGGGTCATCGCTTTGGTGAAAATAGTCTACACGACGGCGCTCATCGCTAAGCCTACATCTTCCCGCCTAAACGCTGCATTGTTAGACTGCTAAAGCGTTATCATCAAAGTCATCAGGCCCTAAGCCTATCATGCCGGTTTTGCCATTGTTCTTCATCATTTCTTTTAGTAGCTTTTTATTCTTCTTTAATACCCCGGGAAAATTCGCCAGTTCCGGGATATACATACGATGATCCGCTATCAAGCTACGTGAACGTGACTTTAACGGCGTAAGGTGTCTTTTAACCGCTCTTTCGATCTTATCGGTCATGCCGGGATTATTGAAGTTTGCACTGCTAAGCATAACGTTGACCAAGACGCTCGTGGGTGCGCAACAAATAAAGTAAGCGCCCATCAACGGGTTGGCTTCAAATAATTCAACGGTAATGATGGGTTTTAATAATAATTTATTGCCGGCATTTCTTTCTTGAATGTCTCTTACCACAATGCGTAAAATCATCAATAACTTGATGATACCCGAGGCTAAGCCAATAGCCGCGTTTGTTGCTGTGCCGCCGTCAGCCAGCGTTGAAGCGAGTTTAGAGCCAAAATCAGCTAAGCCTTTGGCGAATTTTTCTACTTTTTGTTCGACTTCTCGATCAATCATACGAATAAGTGCAGCGAAGGCCGCTTCTGGCTCGGCGGTACTTAAGGTACGCTGAACATGCATTTTGGCCTGGCTTTGTTTATAGACGCCTTGGGCAAGTTTGCATCCTGAAACAACCGCCGATCCCCCTGAAAAAACAACACCAACAAAAGGCGTGCAAGAGACTTGCAGTTCTGTCAAAAAATTAGGCATGATTTTTACTATTGCCGTTAACACATCTTGCTGAATATCTGTTGGTACAATTTCATTTATTAAGTTGCGGCTTAAAGTGACTGCTTTTCCTTTCGCCCCAGACGATGAATCCGACGACGAGGAAGACGATGCTAGGGTATGAGCGTTTTTGGCCACTTTAGCGGTTGATTTAATTACCTTTGCTTTTGCTACATGTACGCCAAGTGTTTTTTTATTGCCCGCAATTTTCGTCAATAAGCCAGGTCGAAAAACGAGTTGTTTATTTTGAAACAAATCGGTAATAAGCGCTCGCGATTCGTTTTGAATATGCGACAAAGCCAGCATGTTGGCTTTGTCGCCGCCCAAGCCTGCCAATTGCTTGTAAAGGTTCTCAACCGCATTGTGTTTATTTCTAATGCTACCTTTCCAGTTGTTACCTTTAGTCATTTGCCAAGCGATTAACGCTTTGAGTATTGCGCCCTTATTGGCGGGATTTTTTATCTGTTCATAGTCTTTTAGGGCAGTATCTATCGCTTTCAGCGCTGTACTTCGCGTTTTTGTAATGCCAGCTTTGGTGTTTTTCATCCATTCAGAATAGGGCATTATGGTAGTCATCATTTTTCCTTTTTATCATTTGAAAAACTAAGGGTACAACACAATAATGCTACTTTAACGAGTTACAGGGTGTTAAAACAAGCAAATAATAACTGCAATGAGAACTATCACCGCGTACAAGGCGATCTGTTCGCTTGCACAGGCTTAGCTTGTATTTATGCGGCCTGTTTACGTACGGCACCGGGCGCTGTGCCGATAGTTTTTTTAAAGGCCTTGCTGAAGGCCGCCTCAGACTCATAGCCACACTGCAGCGCTATTTGCAGCAGCGAAATTTTGCTCGTTTGCAGTAGGTTTTTTGCCTCCTGCATGCGCCACGATGTCAGGTATTGCATCGGCGGTATACCGGTGAGCTGATTAAAGTGCTGGGCAAAGGAGGAGCGACTCATGGCTGCCTGGGCCGCTAGTGATTCCAGGGTCCAACGCTGTCCCGGGTAATTGTGAATCGCGCTCAGGGCTTTACTGATCTTGCTGTCAAATAACGCCGCCAATAGTCCGGAATCCACATTGCCCTGTTCTATCTGCTGGCGCAGTATCTGCACGAACAACAAATAGGCCAGATGGTTAATCACCGTATAAAAACCGGGTGTGCGCCGTTTGAGCTCCGCCACCATCAGGTCGATTAAACCGCGGATGGTCGACGACATGCTCATGTCGCTCAAATCCATGACAATCACCGGCGCCAGTGAGTCCAACAGGGGCCAGGCCGATTTGTTTTGGAACTCAAAAAACCCACAGACCATGTTGGTGACCGGACCTTTGTCGGCACCTTTGTCGGCACCGATGTCGGCATCGATGTCGGCATTAATCAGACCCTCAGTCGGCAGCTGCGCGGAGCTGGCGACAATATGCGGGCAATCGCGGGGGAAAATCACCAGATCACCGCAGGACAACATTTGTGTCGGCTGGCCGTCCACGTGCAGCCAGGCCTCGCCCCGGCCAATCAGGTGAAATGGAATGCGTCGGCTACCCGATGTATCCAGAGCCCAGGCACCGCAGAAATCGCCGTCACTGTAGACCTCGGCATTGAGTTGCAGTCGCGCCAGTACTGAGCTGAGGGCATCCGGATCACCCAGGTAAGCGTTTGGACTATCAGACATATTATATGGACTCCTGCATACAGATCATCTTGTGTTTCAGGACTATAGTGCAGTCCTCAAACTGATGCAACGATATCGACAGGAGCAAACCATGGCTACCACCCTGCAAGGAAACTACACGACCATAGACAAACGTACTGGCGCCAACAGGATACGGCTGTTGCTGCTGGTCTCGTTGTTTATGACCGCGGTGACTATTCAGGCTAATGAAGATCCCCTGATCGAGTTAAACCGCTCGGTTCATGGTTTTAACAGCGCGCTGGATAGGGCGGTCCTCAAGCCGGTGGCCACCACCTATGACCAAGTGACCCCCTCGTTCGTCAAGCGCCGGCTAAACAGCTTCTTCACCAACGTTGACGATGTCAAAGTTGTCGTTAATGATCTGCTACAGCTCAAATTCAAGCAGGCTGCAGCTGACACCGGCCGCTTGTTACTCAATACCACGGTGGGGCTGGGCGGTCTGTTCGATGTGGCTGAGCCACTGTTTGGTCTGGAAAAACACCAGGAGGACTTTGGTCAGACCTTGGGCTATTGGAAGGTAGGCGCGGGTCCCTATGTTGAGCTGCCGTTTATGGGCCCCAGCACTGCCCGCGACACGGCAGGTTTGTTGGTCGACGTATTGTTCAACCCCTTGCAACTGCTGCATAGTCCTAGTCAGCAAACCGCATTGGTCGCGGGGGAGGGGGTCACTGATCGGGCCGCACTGCTCGATGTGGAGGGGCTGATCAGTGGTGATGAATACCTGTTTTTCCGTGAAGCCTACCTACAGCGCCGCGAGTTCTTGGTGCGCGACGGGGCGGTGGAGGACAGCTTCGATGATTTCGACGACGGTTTTGATGGCGGCTTTGATGACGGCTTTGACGAGCTGGAAGCAGACGGTGTCTTCACGGTTGCCAGTGAATAACACCGGGGCAGCCGCCCCGTTTTTTGTTGGTATTATTTAAACCCAGTTTTCCAAACGCAAGCCTTCTACTCGCTCAAACTCTTTTAGATTATTGCTCACCAGCGTTAAACCCTCAACTTGCTTTAAATTATGATCTGGCTTCGCGCTTTTTCAGGACGGCGTTTAATGACATAAATGGCAATATTGGTATCGAGCATCTATTTGAGCATCAAAATGCTTCTCGCTCTTGCCGCTCTTGCTGCTCTTGTGGGGCCCGCTCTTCTATAAAATCATCGCTCACATAGTCATTTGATAGAAAAAAACTATCCCATGAACTATCGATCGGCGATAACACCCGATCTTTACCCACGGCACG